>OGCP01000383.1_pt1 | contig 21814 bp, 16 predicted proteins | sample 1570191 | NCBI WGS metagenome assembly OGCP01 (sample SAMEA2582180, study PRJEB24529) | metagenome | biome: Human gut stool | place: China | collected 2011
CCTGAAAGTTTCCGTTTCTATCTTCGGTCGTGCGACCCCGGTAGAGCTGGACTTCAGCCAGGTTGAGAAGGCGTAAGCCGGCGATCAAAAAAGCAGCGATTTAATCGTTGCATAGGGCGCGAAATTGGCATACAATTTCGCGCCTTTTGTTTTTATGGGCCCGGCCCGTAAAACGATGTTTAATCACGGGGAGCTTCTCTGAAGCGTTAATACCCATTTTGAGGATTTAAGAATGGCTAAGAAAGTCCAAGCCTACGTCAAGCTGCAGGTTGCAGCTGGTATGGCGAACCCGAGCCCGCCGGTCGGCCCAGCACTGGGTCAGCAGGGCGTGAACATCATGGAATTCTGCAAAGCGTTCAACGCCAAAACTGATTCCCTGGAGAAAGGTCTGCCGATCCCGGTTGTTATCACCGTTTACGCTGACCGTTCCTTTACCTTTGTTACCAAGACTCCGCCGGCTGCTGTTCTGCTGAAGAAAGCTGCAGGCATCAAGTCTGGTTCCGGTAAGCCGAACAAAGATAAAGTGGGTAAAATCTCCCGCGCTCAGCTGCAGGAAATCGCGCAGACCAAAGCTGCCGACATGACTGGTGCCGACATTGAAGCGATGACTCGCTCCATCGAAGGTACTGCACGTTCCATGGGCCTGGTAGTGGAGGACTAAGAAATGGCTAAACTGACCAAGCGCATGCGCGTGATCCGTGAGAAAGTTGATGCAACTAAACAGTACGACATCAACGAAGCCATTGCTCTGCTGAAAGAGCTGGCCACCGCTAAATTTACCGAAAGCGTAGACGTTGCCGTTAACCTCGGCATCGACGCTCGTAAATCTGACCAGAACGTCCGTGGCGCAACTGTACTGCCGCACGGTACTGGCCGTTCCGTTCGCGTAGCCGTATTTACCCAAGGCGCAAACGCTGAAGCTGCTAAAGCTGCAGGCGCTGAGCTGGTAGGTATGGAAGATCTGGCTGAGCAGATCAAAAAAGGCGAAATGAACTTTGACGTTGTTATTGCTTCCCCGGATGCAATGCGCGTTGTTGGCCAGCTGGGCCAGGTTCTGGGTCCGCGCGGCCTGATGCCAAACCCGAAAGTGGGTACTGTAACACCGAACGTTGCTGAAGCGGTTAAAAACGCGAAAGCAGGCCAGGTTCGTTACCGTAACGACAAAAACGGCATCATCCACACCACCATCGGTAAAGTGGACTTTGACGCTGACAAACTGAAAGAAAACCTGGAAGCTCTGCTGGTTGCGCTGAAAAAAGCAAAACCGACTCAGGCGAAAGGCGTGTACATCAAGAAAGTTAGCATCTCCACCACTATGGGTGCAGGTGTTGCAGTAGATCAGGCTGGCCTGAACGCTTCTGCAAACTAATGCCTTTACGTGGGCGGTGATTTTGTCTACAATCTTACCCCCACGATTCTGTCAATAAGACAGACGCTATGCGAGTCATTTGAATTGCAGCAAGGCAGCAATCGAGTGAATCACCGGGAGTGTAGTTAACTACATGACCGGTGTGAACGAGAGCAGCTAACGCCGCTGCGGTTCGAAGGACGAAGTCATAGGAAGAATTTGTTCGTTGGAGCCTGGCCTATCCAGGCCTCCGTCGAAGACCGCAGGTGTTTCGCAAGAAACTTAATCCCCTGCGTAGACGGTGACAGAACGCTAAGATTATTTTTGGATATTCTGGCTTGTTTCTGCTCACCGTATTTAGACGCTCTTTTCGTTGAATTGAGTGAAGTGAGTTCCAGAGCATAGGCTCTGGCAAACATCCAGGAGCAAAGCTAATGGCTTTAAATCTTCAAGACAAACAAGCGATTGTTGCTGAAGTCAGCGAAGTAGCCAAAGGCGCGCTGTCTGCAGTAGTTGCGGATTCCCGTGGCGTAACTGTAGATAAAATGACTGAACTGCGTAAAGCAGGTCGTGAAGCTGGCGTATACATGCGTGTTGTTCGTAACACCCTGCTGCGCCGCGTCGTTGAAGGTACTCAGTTCGAGTGCCTGAAAGACACGTTTGTTGGTCCGACCCTGATTGCATACTCTATGGAACACCCGGGCGCTGCTGCTCGTCTGTTCAAAGAGTTCGCGAAAGCGAATGCAAAATTTGAGGTCAAAGCCGCTGCCTTTGAAGGTGAGCTGATCCCGGCGTCTCAGATCGACCGCCTGGCAACTCTGCCGACCTACGAAGAAGCAATTGCACGCCTGATGGCAACCATGAAAGAAGCTTCGGCTGGCAAACTGGTTCGTACTCTGGCTGCTGTACGCGATGCGAAAGAAGCTGCTTAATCGCAGTTATCTTTGTAAAGCATTCGCTTACGTATAAACTTATTCTGATATTCAGGAACAATTTAAATGTCTATCACTAAAGATCAAATCATTGAAGCAGTATCCGCTATGTCCGTAATGGACGTTGTTGAGCTGATCTCTGCAATGGAAGAAAAATTCGGTGTTTCCGCTGCTGCTGCTGTAGCTGTAGCTGCTGGCCCGGTTGAAGCTGCTGAAGAAAAAACTGAATTCGACGTAATTCTGAAAGCTGCTGGCGCTAACAAAGTTGCTGTTATCAAAGCAGTACGTGGCGCAACTGGCCTGGGTCTGAAAGAAGCTAAAGACCTGGTAGAATCTGCTCCGGCTGCACTGAAAGAAGGCATCAGCAAAGACGACGCTGAAGCTCTGAAAAAATCTCTGGAAGAAGCTGGCGCTGAAGTTGAAGTTAAATAAGCCAACCCTTCCGGTTGCAGCCTGAGAAATCAGGCTGAGGCTGGTGACTTTTTGGTCACCAGCCTTTTTGCGCTGTAAGGCGCCAGTAGCGTTTCACGCTGTTTGACTACTGGTTTGCCTCTCAATGCTTGTTTCTATCGACGACTTAATATACTGCGACAGGTTAGGGTTCCTGGGCTGTGTAAATCGCAATGAAATGGTTTAAGCGTGATAGCAACAGGCATTGCGGAAAGTGTTCCATTTTCCGGTCAACAAAATAGTGTTGCATAAAAAACTGCCCTCTGCGGGCAGATGGGTCGACTTGTCAGCGAGCTGAGGAACCCTATGGTTTACTCCTATACCGAGAAAAAACGTATTCGTAAGGATTTTGGTAAACGTCCACAAGTTCTGGATGTGCCATATCTCCTTTCTATCCAGCTTGACTCGTTCCAGAAGTTTATCGAGCAAGATCCTGAAGGGCAGTATGGTCTGGAAGCTGCTTTCCGTTCCGTATTCCCGATTCAGAGCTACAGCGGTAATTCCGAGCTGCAATACGTCAGCTACCGTCTGGGCGAACCGGTTTTTGACGTTAAAGAATGTCAGATCCGTGGCGTGACTTATTCTGCACCGCTGCGCGTAAAACTGCGTCTGGTGATCTACGAGCGCGAAGCGCCAGAAGGCACCGTCAAAGACATTAAAGAACAAGAAGTCTACATGGGCGAAATTCCGCTCATGACCGACAACGGTACCTTTGTTATCAACGGTACCGAGCGTGTTATCGTTTCTCAGCTGCACCGTAGCCCGGGCGTCTTCTTTGACAGTGACAAAGGTAAGACCCACTCCTCCGGTAAGGTTCTGTATAACGCACGTATCATCCCTTACCGCGGTTCCTGGCTGGACTTCGAATTCGACCCGAAAGACAACCTGTTCGTTCGTATCGACCGTCGTCGTAAGCTGCCGGCTACCATCATCCTGCGCGCGCTGAATTACACCACTGAGCAGATCCTTGACCTGTTCTTCGAAAAAGTGGTCTTTGAAATTCGCGACAACAAGCTGCAGATGGAGCTGATTCCGGAGCGTCTGCGCGGTGAAACTGCCTCCTTCGATATCGAAGCCAACGGCAAAGTGTACGTTGAGAAAGGCCGTCGCATCACGGCTCGTCATATCCGTCAGCTGGAAAAAGACGATATCAAGCATATCGAAGTGCCAGTTGAATATATCGCGGGCAAAGTGGCGGCTAAAGACTATATCGATGAAGCGACTGGCGAACTGATCTGCCCGGCGAACATGGAGCTGAGCCTGGATCTGCTGGCTAAGCTGAGCCAGTCTGGCCACAAGCGTATCGAAACGCTGTTCACCAACGATCTGGACCACGGCCCGTACATCTCTGAAACGGTACGCGTCGACCCGACTAACGATCGTCTGAGCGCGCTGGTAGAAATCTACCGCATGATGCGCCCTGGCGAGCCGCCGACTCGTGAAGCCGCTGAAAGTCTGTTTGAGAACCTGTTCTTCTCTGAAGACCGCTACGATCTGTCCGCGGTTGGTCGTATGAAGTTCAACCGTTCTCTGCTGCGCGACGAAATCGAAGGTTCCGGTATCCTGAGCAAAGACGACATCATCGAAGTGATGAAGAAGCTCATCGATATCCGTAACGGTAAAGGCGAAGTGGACGATATCGACCACCTCGGCAACCGTCGTATCCGTTCCGTTGGCGAAATGGCGGAAAACCAGTTCCGCGTTGGCCTGGTACGTGTAGAGCGTGCGGTGAAAGAGCGTCTGTCTCTTGGCGATCTGGATACCCTGATGCCTCAGGATATGATCAACGCCAAGCCGATTTCCGCAGCAGTGAAAGAGTTCTTCGGTTCCAGCCAGCTGTCTCAGTTTATGGACCAGAACAACCCGCTGTCTGAGATTACGCACAAACGTCGTATCTCCGCACTCGGCCCAGGCGGTCTGACCCGTGAACGTGCAGGCTTCGAAGTTCGAGACGTACACCCGACCCACTACGGTCGCGTATGTCCGATCGAAACGCCTGAAGGTCCGAACATCGGTCTGATTAACTCCCTGTCCGTGTACGCGCAGACCAACGAATATGGCTTCCTTGAGACGCCGTATCGTAAAGTGACCAACGGTGTGGTTACTGACGAAATTCACTACCTGTCTGCTATCGAAGAAGGCAACTACGTTATCGCTCAGGCGAACTCCAACCTGGATGAAAACGGCCACTTCGTAGAAGATCTGGTTACCTGCCGTAGCAAAGGCGAATCCAGCTTGTTCAGCCGCGACCAGGTTGACTACATGGACGTATCCACCCAGCAGGTGGTATCCGTCGGTGCGTCCCTGATCCCGTTCCTGGAACACGATGACGCCAACCGTGCATTGATGGGTGCGAACATGCAACGTCAGGCGGTTCCGACTCTGCGCGCTGATAAGCCGCTGGTTGGTACCGGTATGGAACGTGCTGTTGCCGTTGACTCCGGTGTTACTGCCGTGGCTAAACGTGGCGGTACCGTTCAGTACGTGGATGCTTCCCGTATCGTTATCAAAGTTAACGAAGACGAGATGTACCCGGGCGAAGCAGGTATCGACATCTATAACCTGACCAAGTACACCCGTTCTAACCAGAACACCTGTATCAACCAGATGCCGTGTGTGTCTCTGGGTGAACCGGTTGAACGTGGCGACGTGCTGGCAGACGGTCCGTCCACCGACCTCGGTGAACTGGCGCTTGGTCAGAACATGCGCGTAGCGTTCATGCCGTGGAACGGTTACAACTTCGAAGACTCCATCCTCGTTTCCGAGCGTGTTGTCCAGGAAGACCGTTTCACCACTATCCACATTCAGGAACTGGCGTGCGTGTCCCGTGACACCAAGCTGGGGCCGGAAGAGATCACCGCTGATATCCCGAACGTGGGTGAAGCTGCGCTCTCTAAACTGGATGAGTCCGGTATCGTTTATATCGGTGCGGAAGTGACCGGCGGCGACATTCTGGTTGGTAAGGTAACGCCGAAAGGTGAAACCCAGCTGACGCCGGAAGAGAAACTGCTGCGCGCGATCTTCGGTGAGAAAGCGTCTGACGTTAAAGACTCTTCTCTGCGCGTACCGAACGGTGTCTCTGGTACCGTTATCGACGTTCAGGTCTTTACCCGTGACGGCGTAGAAAAAGACAAACGTGCTCTGGAAATCGAAGAGATGCAGCTGAAGCAGGCCAAAAAAGACCTGTCTGAAGAACTGCAGATCCTCGAAGCCGGTCTGTTCAGTCGTATCTACGCGGTGCTGGTCTCCGGTGGCGTTGAAGCTGAGAAGCTCGACAAGCTGCCTCGCGATCGCTGGCTGGAACTGGGCCTGACCGACGAAGAGAAACAAAATCAGCTGGAACAGCTGGCTGAGCAGTATGACGAACTGAAACACGAGTTCGAGAAAAAACTCGAAGCGAAACGCCGTAAAATCACCCAAGGCGACGATCTGGCACCGGGCGTGCTGAAGATTGTTAAGGTATATCTGGCCGTTAAACGCCGTATCCAGCCTGGTGATAAGATGGCAGGTCGTCACGGTAACAAGGGTGTTATCTCTAAGATCAACCCGATCGAAGATATGCCGCACGATGCTAACGGTACGCCGGTAGATATCGTACTGAACCCGCTGGGCGTACCGTCTCGTATGAACATCGGTCAGATCCTTGAAACTCACCTGGGTATGGCTGCAAAAGGCATCGGCGATAAGATCAACGCCATGCTGAAACAGCAGCAGGAAGTCGCGAAACTGCGCGAATTCATCCAGCGTGCTTACGATCTGGGCGCTGACGTTCGCCAGAAAGTTGACCTGAATACCTTCAGCGATGAAGAAGTTCTGCGTCTGGCTGAAAACCTGCGTAAAGGCATGCCGATCGCAACGCCGGTATTCGACGGTGCGAAAGAAGCTGAAATCAAAGAGCTGCTGCAGCTGGGCGACCTGCCGACTTCCGGTCAGATCACCCTGTTTGATGGCCGCACCGGTGAACAGTTCGAACGTCCGGTAACCGTGGGTTACATGTACATGCTGAAACTGAACCACCTGGTCGACGACAAAATGCACGCTCGTTCCACCGGTTCTTACAGCCTGGTTACTCAGCAGCCGCTGGGTGGTAAGGCACAGTTCGGTGGTCAGCGCTTCGGTGAGATGGAAGTGTGGGCGCTGGAAGCATACGGCGCGGCCTACACCCTGCAGGAAATGCTCACCGTTAAGTCTGATGACGTGAACGGTCGTACCAAGATGTATAAAAACATCGTGGACGGCAATCACCAGATGGAACCGGGCATGCCGGAATCCTTCAACGTACTGTTGAAAGAAATTCGCTCGCTGGGCATCAACATCGAACTGGAAGACGAGTAATTCTCGCTCAAACAGGTCACTGCTGCCGGGTTAACGCCCGGCAGCGGAATGTGCTAACTCCGACGGGAGCAAATCCGTGAAAGACTTATTAAAGTTTCTGAAAGCGCAAACTAAAACCGAAGAGTTTGATGCGATCAAAATTGCTCTGGCTTCGCCAGACATGATCCGTTCATGGTCTTTCGGTGAAGTTAAAAAGCCGGAAACCATTAACTACCGTACGTTCAAACCTGAGCGTGACGGCCTTTTCTGCGCCCGTATCTTTGGGCCGGTAAAAGATTACGAGTGCCTGTGCGGTAAGTACAAGCGCCTGAAACACCGCGGTGTGATCTGTGAGAAGTGCGGCGTTGAAGTGACCCAGACTAAAGTGCGTCGTGAGCGCATGGGCCACATCGAGCTGGCATGTCCGACTGCGCACATCTGGTTCCTGAAATCCCTGCCGTCCCGTATCGGTCTGCTGCTGGATATGCCGCTGCGCGATATCGAACGTGTACTGTACTTTGAATCCTATGTGGTTATCGAAGGTGGCATGACCAACCTCGAACGCAACCAGATTCTGACGGAAGAACAGTACCTGGACGCGCTGGAAGAGTTCGGTGACGAATTCGACGCGAAAATGGGCGCGGAAGCGATCCAGGCGCTGCTGCGCAATATGGATCTGGAGCAGGAATGCGAGCAGCTGCGTGAAGAGCTGAACGAAACCAACTCCGAAACCAAGCGTAAAAAGCTGACCAAGCGCATTAAGCTGCTGGAAGCTTTCGTTCAGTCTGGCAACAAGCCGGAGTGGATGATCCTGACCGTTCTGCCGGTACTGCCGCCAGATCTGCGTCCGCTGGTTCCGCTGGATGGTGGTCGTTTCGCGACTTCTGACCTGAACGATCTGTATCGTCGCGTCATTAACCGTAACAACCGTCTGAAACGTCTGCTGGATCTGGCTGCGCCGGATATCATCGTACGCAACGAAAAACGTATGCTGCAGGAAGCGGTTGACGCCCTGCTGGATAACGGTCGTCGCGGTCGTGCGATCACCGGTTCTAACAAACGTCCTCTGAAATCTTTGGCCGATATGATCAAAGGTAAACAGGGTCGTTTCCGTCAGAACCTGCTCGGTAAGCGTGTTGACTACTCCGGTCGTTCTGTAATCACCGTAGGTCCATACCTGCGTCTGCATCAGTGCGGTCTGCCGAAGAAAATGGCGCTGGAGCTGTTCAAACCGTTCATCTACGGCAAGCTGGAACTGCGTGGCCTGGCCACCACCATCAAAGCCGCTAAGAAGATGGTTGAGCGCGAAGAAGCTGTCGTTTGGGATATCCTGGACGAAGTTATCCGCGAACACCCGGTCCTGCTGAACCGTGCGCCAACCCTGCACCGTCTGGGTATTCAGGCATTCGAACCGGTTCTGATCGAAGGTAAAGCCATCCAGCTGCACCCGCTGGTTTGTGCGGCATACAACGCCGACTTCGATGGTGACCAGATGGCTGTTCACGTACCGCTGACGCTGGAAGCCCAGCTGGAAGCGCGTGCGCTGATGATGTCTACCAACAACATCCTGTCCCCGGCGAACGGCGAACCAATCATCGTTCCGTCTCAGGACGTTGTACTGGGTCTGTACTACATGACCCGTGACAGTGTTAACGCCAAAGGCGAAGGCATGGTGCTGACTGGCCCGAAAGAAGCTGAGCGTATTTATCGCGCCGGCCTGGCCTCTCTGCATGCGCGCGTTAAAGTGCGTATCACTGAATACGAAAAAGACGACAATGGTGAGTTTGTCGCGAAAACCAGCCTGAAAGACACGACCGTTGGCCGTGCCATTCTGTGGATGATCGTACCGAAAGGTCTGCCGTTCTCTATCGTGAACCAGGCGCTTGGTAAGAAAGCGATCTCCAAGATGCTGAACACCTGTTACCGTATTCTGGGTCTGAAACCGACCGTTATTTTTGCGGACCAGACGATGTACACCGGCTTTGCTTACGCAGCGCGTTCAGGTGCATCCGTTGGTATCGATGACATGGTCATCCCGGAGAAAAAATACGAAATCATCAGCGAAGCGGAAGCGGAAGTTGCTGAGATTCAGGAACAGTTCCAGTCCGGTCTGGTGACCGCGGGCGAACGCTACAACAAAGTTATCGATATCTGGGCTGCGGCGAACGATCGTGTATCCAAAGCGATGATGGATAACCTGCAAACCGAAACCGTGATTAACCGTGACGGTCAGGAAGAGAAGCAGGTTTCCTTCAACAGCATCTACATGATGGCCGACTCCGGTGCGCGTGGTTCTGCGGCACAGATTCGTCAGCTTGCTGGTATGCGTGGTCTGATGGCGAAGCCGGATGGCTCCATCATCGAAACGCCAATCACCGCGAACTTCCGTGAAGGTCTGAACGTACTCCAGTACTTCATCTCCACCCACGGTGCTCGTAAAGGTCTGGCGGATACCGCACTGAAAACAGCGAACTCCGGTTACCTGACTCGTCGTCTGGTTGACGTTGCGCAGGACCTGGTCGTCACTGAAGACGACTGCGGCACCCTGGAAGGCATCACCATGACGCCGGTTATCGAAGGTGGCGACGTTAAAGAGCCGCTGCGCGATCGCGTACTGGGTCGTGTGACTGCGGAAGATGTTCTGAAGCCGGGTACCGCGGATATTCTGGTTCCACGCAACACGCTGTTGCATGAGCACTGGTGTGACCTGCTGGAAGCGAACTCCGTTGACTCCGTCAAAGTGCGTTCCGTTGTATCCTGTGACACCGACTTTGGCGTCTGCGCGCACTGCTATGGTCGTGACCTGGCGCGTGGCCACCTCATCAACAAAGGTGAGGCTATCGGCGTTATCGCGGCACAGTCCATCGGTGAGCCGGGTACACAGCTGACGATGCGTACGTTCCACATCGGTGGTGCGGCATCTCGTGCGGCTGCTGAATCCAGCATCCAGGTGAAAAACAAAGGTAGCATCAAGCTCAGCAACGCGAAGTCGGTTGTGAACTCCAGTGGTAAGCTGGTTATCACTTCCCGTAATACCGAGCTGAAGCTGATCGACGAATTCGGTCGTACCAAAGAGAGCTATAAAGTACCTTACGGTGCGGTTATGGCGAAAGGCGACGGTGAGCAGGTTGCCGGCGGTGAAACCGTCGCAAACTGGGATCCGCACACCATGCCGGTTATCACCGAAGTTAGCGGTTTCATCCGTTTCACTGACATGATCGACGGCCAGACCATTACTCGTCAGACTGACGAGCTGACCGGTCTGTCTTCGCTGGTGGTTCTGGACTCTGCAGAACGTACCGCAGGTGGTAAAGATCTGCGTCCAGCACTGAAAATTGTTGATGCTCAGGGCAACGACGTTCTGATCCCAGGCACTGATATGCCTGCTCAGTACTTCCTGCCGGGTAAAGCGATTGTTCAGCTGGAAGATGGCGTACAGATCAGCTCGGGTGACACCCTGGCGCGTATTCCGCAGGAATCCGGCGGTACCAAGGATATCACCGGTGGTCTGCCGCGCGTTGCGGACCTGTTCGAAGCACGTCGTCCGAAAGAGCCGGCAATCCTGGCTGAAATCAGCGGTATCATTTCCTTCGGTAAAGAAACCAAAGGGAAACGTCGCCTGGTTATCACCCCGGTAGACGGTAGCGAGCCGTACGAAGAGATGATCCCGAAATGGCGTCAGCTCAACGTGTTCGAAGGTGAACGTGTGGAACGTGGTGATGTGGTTTCCGACGGTCCGGAAGCACCGCACGACATTCTGCGTCTGCGTGGCGTACATGCTGTGACCCGTTACATTGTTAACGAAGTCCAGGACGTATACCGTCTGCAGGGCGTTAAGATTAACGATAAGCACATCGAAGTTATCGTTCGTCAGATGCTGCGTAAAGCTACCATCGTTAACGCGGGCAGCTCCGACTTCCTGGAAGGCGAACAGGTTGAATACTCTCGCGTCAAGATCGCAAACCGCGAACTGGAAGCGAACGGCAAAGTGGGCGCAACGTTCTCCCGCGATCTGCTGGGTATCACCAAAGCGTCTCTGGCCACCGAGTCCTTCATCTCCGCGGCATCGTTCCAGGAGACCACTCGCGTGCTGACCGAAGCAGCCGTTGCGGGCAAACGCGACGAACTGCGCGGTCTGAAAGAGAACGTCATCGTGGGTCGTCTGATCCCGGCCGGTACCGGTTATGCGTATCACCAGGATCGTATGCGCCGTCGCGCTGCTGGCGAGCTGCCGGCGGCACCGCAGGTGAGCGTGGAAGAAGCGTCTGCCAACCTGGCAGAGCTGCTGAACGCAGGTCTGGGCGGTTCTGACAACGATTAATCGTTGATGCACTGCTAAAAAGCCGGTCAGGTTTCCTGACCGGCTTTTTTTATTGTCTATTTTCCGCCGCTTTCCCGGCCCTTAATTACATTTACGACATATTAAATCTTCATTTTCTTAGCAATTAATTCATGCAAAATATCTATTAGAAGCCTTTTTCTAAAACCTTTCTTTATGTATGGGTAAAACTTCTACTCATATCAAAAAATAATCAATTCAAAGGGTATATATTCAAAATACCTGATGAATCATGGGATTACTTCTGTTGCTGTATCTTCGGCGCGACGGCGCTGGAGAGGGATAGCCGCATCTCATGCTTCTCCCGGTCTGGCGCAGAAATAATCCCGAGAGGCAGGTAGGGATCATTTTTAGATCTGAGTGGACAGGCTCTGGGGGCTGCATGGAATTCGCGATACAACTCATTATTATATTAATTTGTCTGTTTTATGGTGCCCGAAAAGGGGGTATTGCGCTGGGGCTGCTGGGCGGCATCGGTTTGGTGATCCTCGTCTTTGTTTTTCATCTCCAGCCGGGCAAACCGCCGGTTGATGTGATGCTGGTGATCATTGCAGTGGTAGCCGCCTCGGCGACCCTGCAGGCGTCCGGCGGGTTAGACGTGATGCTGCAGATTGCCGAGAAGCTGCTGCGGCGTAACCCGAAATATGTTTCTATCGTGGCGCCTTTCGTCACCTGCACGCTGACCATCCTCTGCGGTACCGGCCACGTGGTGTATACCATCCTGCCGATTATCTACGATGTGGCGATTAAGAATAACATTCGTCCGGAGCGTCCGATGGCCGCCAGCTCCATTGGCGCTCAGATGGGGATCATCGCCAGCCCGGTCTCGGTGGCGGTGGTATCGCTGGTGGCGATGCTGGGAAATTTTACCTTTAACGGGAAACACCTGGAGTTTCTCGATCTGCTGGCGATAACCATTCCGTCCACGCTGCTGGGTATTTTAGCCATCGGTATCTTCAGCTGGTTCCGCGGCAAAGACCTGGATCAGGACGAAGCCTTCCAGGCGTTTATTGCGCTACCGGAGAACCGCCATTACGTCTATGGCGATACGGCGACCCTGCTGGACAAAAAGCTGCCGACCAGCAACTGGATAGCAATGTGGATTTTTCTGGCCTCTATCGCCGTGGTGGCGCTGCTTGGCGCTTTTTCTGAACTGCGCCCGGCCTTTGACGGTAAACCACTGTCGATGGTGCTGGTTATCCAGATGTTTATGCTGCTCTCCGGAGCGCTGATCATCATCATTACAAAAACTAACCCGGCATCGATTTCCAAAAATGAGGTCTTTCGTTCGGGAATGATCGCTATCGTCGCGGTGTACGGCATCGCGTGGATGGCGGAGACCATGTTTGGCGCGCTCATGACCGAGATTAAAGGCGTGCTTGGTGAAATGGTAAAAGAGTATCCGTGGGCTTATGCCATCGTGCTGCTACTGGTTTCGAAATTTGTGAACTCCCAGGCGGCAGCGCTGGCGGCGATTGTGCCAGTAGCCCTGGCCATCGGCGTCGACCCGGCTTATATCGTGGCTTCTGCGCCGGCCTGCTATGGCTACTATATTCTGCCGACCTACCCAAGCGATCTGGCGGCGATCCAGTTTGATCGCTCAGGGACCACTCATATCGGCCGCTTTGTGATTAACCACAGCTTTATCCTGCCCGGGCTCATCGGCGTCGGCGTCTCCTGCGTGTTTGGCTGGATATTCGCGGCGATGTACGGCTTTCTGTAAGAAGGACGGGCGCCGGCAGCGACGCCCGTTAAATCCGTGAGATTATTGCGCGAGGGGCAGACGACGATAGAGTTCAATCATGTCGGTCGCCAGATCCTGAATGACCATAGCGTTCATCAGATGGTCCTGGGAATGCACGGTGATCAGGTTGACCGGCAATTTACCGCTGCCTTCATCCATGCCGATAAGCTGGGTCTGAATTTTATGCGCATGTTTGACGAACTCATGGGATTCAGCCATGGCCTGCTCCGCGGCGACAAAATCGCCTTTGCGCGCCAGCTGTAGCGCCGTCAGCGCCGCGCTACGTGCGGAACCCGCGTTAACCAGCAGCTCCATGATGATCGTTTCTAAATCTTCCATCGATTACTCCAGCATCTTAAGGGCTTTATCCAGAACGGCATCACCTTTCATCATGCCGTAGTCCATCATATCGATCACGGCGACCTTCTTGCCGAACGGGTCGGCCAGCGCCTGCAGCTTCGCCTGCTCATATTTCACCTGCGGGCCGAGCAAAATAATGTCGGCGGCGGCCAGATTATCTTTAAACTCAGCGACCGGTACGGCCTTGATAGAGACCTCAACACCCTTCTTCTGCGCGGCATCTTGCATACGCTGAACCAGCATGCTGGTAGACATACCGGCGGCACAGCACAAAACGATATTCTTCATAGTCAGTGGCCCTTGTGTTCCGTGATGTCTTATCTTTATCGCGGCCCTGGCGATGCGACAACCGCTTTACCGTGATTGTGTGTAAGGCATCACACAATAATTGAAACCGGTTTCATTTTTTCCGGAAAAAATAAAAAAGCCCACCGAAGTGGGCGGTGGCGGCGCTGAAGTCTTACGCGCGCAGGATACGGTTTTTACCCTGCTGTTTGGCTTTGTACAGCGCTTCATCGACGCTCACCACCAGCTTATCCAGTGGCTCCATATTCCATTCCCCGAGGCCGGCGCTGAAGGTGACCGTCAGGCCATCTTCGCGCCAGGTGCGTCGTTCGACGTTTACCCGCCATGTTTCCAGCAGCGTGCGGGCGTTATCGATATGTTCGGCAGGAAAGACCACCGCGAACTCTTCGCCGCCGTAGCGAGCCACCAGATCGCCCTCCGCCCGGACCGCCATTTTAAGCACCTGCGCGACAGAAGATAAGCACTCATCACCAGCCTGATGGCCATAGCGATCGTTATAGCGCTTAAAATAATCGACATCGATCATCATCAGCGCCAGCGGCGTTTTTTGCTGCCAGATCGCCGCCAGGTAAGCATTGAGCGCCCGACGGTTAGCGGTTCCGGTTAAGGCATCCTGGTTGGCGATACTTTCCAGCCGCTGAATAAGCTGCATATTCTCCTGGTGGGTATCCCAGGCTTCGTCATACCAGCGCTGCAAAATACGTCGGCCATACAGCAAAATCGCGGTAAAAATGGCCCAGAGGATCAAAAAGCGGATCTCGGGGTGATAGTGGAGCTGTATTCCCGCCAGCAAGGCGGTCACCCATAGCGGCAGCATAAAAGCGGTTATGCCGGGCCAATGGTGATACAGCGCGGTGAGGCCGGTAGTCATTAATATCACCAGCAGCGGCCAGGCAAAGGGCAAGGTCCAGAAAAAAATAAAACAATAATTACTCAGGGACCAGCACAGACTGAGCGCCAGCAGCAGCCCGGTGATGATATTCAACGTATATCGTCCCTGCGCCAGTCGCGGCGTGAGGGCAATAATCACTAAAATGGCCGAAATGATAATAACCGCAATCAACGCCGCTTCGATATAAGGAATAACCGCCCGGTGCGTCAGTAGCCTCTTATCAAAATAGGTAAAGATAAAATTGCGGAAGAAAATCATTAACGCAAAAGCGATATTGACAAAGGCCAGCCAGGGCATACTCATGGACAGCGCATGGCGCTGGACATTATCTCTGGTGGCCCACAACGCGGCTCGCTGCTGCCGGGCGCGCTCTCGCTTATTTGTTAACATCTTAACTCCCTGGTGACCTGCATGACCATGGGCGCAGCCCCTGCTTTTCTATATGATAAACCATGTTACCGGGAATGTCTGTCAGCGCACTATCCCCTCAGCTCCGGCCTCTCAGGGTGATTTTCAGCTAACGACCGAAGAAAATAGCCTGGTCCGCTCCCGATGGGTAACCGGCTCAAAAAACAAGCATCAGCACTGCGAATTACGTCATCTTTTCGCTAAAAAGCGTTAACTAACCGTCATTAAATTGCAGCATTTTGCTTACAAAAAGCAGTGTGAGTTCAATCTGAAATCATTCATTGGTGAATGCAAAGAAGAGCATGATGATAGCAAGATAAACAGTAGGGGCTAAGAATATTAAATATGCAGCTTTAGTGGCAGGTACAGCATTGTTTTAAGCGGCCAATGCCGTCTCCGCAGAAATTTTAACAAAACAGCTTTTGATAAAGTCCATACGCAATATACCAAAATCGGCGCCATTTCCTCTACTGGTCAAACCGCATCCAACGATGCCCGTGAAGAGCTGATTAAAAAAACAAATGAACAAGGGGGGCGTCATTGTCCCCTCCTCCGGTAATACGGATAAAAAAATGCACGTCGCCACTCGCATCTATAAGAAGAAATAATTACCCTTATCTTTCAAGAGCCATTTCCCTATTTTACGGGGTAATATTTCTTGTTCACGGGAAAATTAAGTTTATTTTTATACTGCCCTGCCTTTTAGCGCCTGACGGAATTCTGTCATCCCCGTGCCGATTTCCCGCCCTAAGGCTGTAGCCACATCAAGGTCTTAGCTCTTTGCGTCAAGTACAATCCGCACGCTATACGCTATGCTTTAACGGAAACTGAAAACGTAGTTCGCTTATAAGGAAATCATCATGCGCTACAAACTTTTTGCTGTACTTCTCCCTTGCGCGCTGGCGCTCAGCGCCTGTACGACCGTCACCCCGGCCTATAAAGATAATGGCACCCGCAGCGGCCCCTGCGTCGAAGGCGGCCCTGACGACGTAGCGCAAAAATTCTACGACACCCAGATCCAGAATCGTACTCAGGATCCGGCGGCGCTGCGCCCCTATCTGAGCGACGGCCTGGCGCAGTTACTCAATGACGCCCGCCAGGATCCCGCCAACAGCAAATTACTGCAGGCTAATCCGTTCTCCAGCAGCAGCACCCCGGCAGACAGCGCCGTGGTCGCCAGCGCCTCCACCATCCCGAACCGCGATGCGCGCAATATTCCGCTGCGCGTCGATCTGAAACAGGGTACCCAGAGCTGGAAAGATGAAGTGCTGATGATCCAGGAAGGCCAGTGCTGGGCCGTCGATGACGTTCGCTATCTCGGCAACAACAGCCATGCGCCAGCCGGGACGCTGCGACAGAGTCTGGAGAAACGCTGATTCCGGAGTTGAAGCGACGCCGCTGAAACGATAACCCCGGTAAAATGTCGGTATTCGCCCCAGGAATGCCGACATTTGCGCCCCCCTCACCCACCAGGCCATATTTTGTGCTAACTTTAAAGCTAAACGTGGTTTAGATTTAACTTTTAACGCATAAATATTGCATAACTATTCTGCCAAAGGTAGTATTTGCGGCCTCAATAGCTATTCGTATCAGACTGCCCAGATGAGTATTAAACTAAACGGCATTAATTGCTTCTACGGCGCACACCAGGCGCTGTTCGACATCACGCTGGATTGCCCGCAGGGGGAAACGCTGGTGCTGCTCGGCCCCAGCGGTGCCGGGAAGAGCTCGCTGCTGCGCGTACTCAACCTGCTGGAGATGCCGCGGTCCGGTTCGTTATCCATCGCCGGTAACCAATTCGACTTCACCAGAGCGCCGTCCGATAAAGCGATTCGCGAGCTGCGTCAGAACGTCGGCATGGTCTTTCAGCAATACAACCTGTGGCCGCACCTGACGGTACAGCAGAACCTGATCGAGGCCCCCTGCCGCGTACTGGGGTTAAGCAAGGATCAGGCGCTGGCTCGCGCAGAGAAGCTGCTGGAGCGCCTGCGTCTGAAGCCGTACAGCGATCGTTACCCGCTGCATTTATCCGGCGGCCAACAACAGCGGGTGGCCATCGCCCGCGCGCTGATGATGGAGCCGCAGGTTCTGCTGTTCGATGAGCCTACCGCGGCGCTCGACCCGGAAATCACTGCCCAGATCGTCAGCATCATCCGCGAGCTGGCTGAAACCGGCATTACCCAGGTTATCGTCACCCACGAAGTTGAAGTGGCGCGCAAGACGGCCAGCCGGGTGGTGTATATGGAAAATGGCCATATCGTCGAGCAAGGGGATGCCTCCTGCTTCACGCATCCGCAAACTGACGCGTTTAAAAACTATCTTTCACATTGATGTTTTTCGGGGAAATGACGATGAAAAAAGTACTGATTGCCGCCCTGCTCGCAGGCATGAGCCTCTCCGCTTCCGCCGCGCAGACCATTCGTTTCGCCACCGAGGCCTCTTACCCTCCGTTTGAGCTGGTGGACGCCAACAACCAGATCGTCGGTTTCGATGTCGATCTGGCGAACGCGTTGTGTAAAGAGATCGACGCCACCTGTACCTTCACCAACCAGGCCTTTGACAGCCTGATCCCGGGACTGAAATTCCGCCGTTTCGACGCGGTCATGGCCGGGATGGACATCACGCCGGAGCGTGAAAAGCAGGTGCTGTTCTCTACCCCGTATTATGACAACTCGGCACTGTTCGTCGGCCAGCAGGGTAAGTTCACCAGCATTGACCAGCTGAAGGGCAAAAAAGTGGGCGTGCAGAACGGCACCACCCACCAGAAATTCATCACCGATAAACATCCGGAAATCACTACCGTGCCTTACGACAGCTACCAGAATGCGAAGCTGGACCTGCAGAACGGTCGTATCGACGCGGTCTTTGGTGACACCGCCGTGGTGACCGAATGGCTGAAGAGCAATCCGAAGCTGGCGGCCGTGGGCGATAAAGTGACCGACAAAGCCTATTTCGGCACCGGGCTGGGCATTGCCGTACGTCAGGGCAACACCGACCTGCAGCAGAAATTTAACGCTGCGCTGGAAAAAGTGAAGAAAGACGGCACTTACCAGACCATCTATAACAAATGGTTCCAGAAGTAAGACTGAATGAACGAAATTTTTCCATTAGCAAGCGCCGCCGGGATGACCGTCGGCCTTGCCGTTTGCGCGCTCGTCATCGGCCTGGTCCTGGCGATGCTCTTTGCGGTACTGGAGTCAGTGAAATGGCGCCCGGTAGCCTGGCTTGCAACCGGCATAGTGACCATCCTGCGCGGGCTACCGGAAATTCTGGTGGTGCTGTTTATCTATTTCGGCTCTTCCCAGCTGCTGCTGACGCTCTCTGACGGTTTCACCATCCCGCTCGGGTTCACGCAGATCCCGGTGCAGATGCAGATTGAGAACTTTGACGTCAGCCCGTTCCTCTGCGGGGCGATCGCCCTGTCGCTGCTGTACGCCGCTTACGCCTCGCAAACGCTGCGCGGCGCGCTGAAAGCGGTTCCGCAGGGCCAGTGGGAGTCCGGCCAGGCGCTGGGGCTGTCGAAAGCGGCCATATTCTTCCGTCTGGTGATGCCGCAGATGTGGCGCCATGCCCTGCCCGGCCTCGGTAACCAGTGGCTGGTGCTGCTGAAGGACACCGCGCTGGTGAGCCTGATCAGCGTCAACGATCTGATGCTGCAGACCAAAAGCATCGCCACCCGCACTCAGGAACCCTTTAACTGGTATATCATTGCGGCGGCAATCTATCTCGTCATCACCCTGTTGAGTCAATACATCCTTAAGCGGATTGACCAGCGTGCGACGCGCTTCGAACGGAGACCAGGCTGATGCTCGACTATTTACCCGAACTGCTGAAAGGACTGCATACCAGCCTGACGCTGACCGTGGCGTCGATTATCGTGGCGCTGATCCTGTCGCTGATCCTCACCATTATCCTGACCCTGAAGACGCCGGGGCTGGTATGGATAGTTCGCGGCTATATCACCTTGTTTACCGGTACGCCGCTGCTGGTGCAGATCTTCCTGATCTACTACGGCCCGGGACAGTTTCCTTCGCTGCAGGAGTATCCGTGGCTGTGGCATCTTATCTCCGAGCCGTGGCTGTGCGCCCTGATCGCTCTGTCGCTCAACAGCGCCGCCTACACCACTCAGCTGTTTTATGGCGCCATCCGGGCGATCCCCGACGGGCAATGGCAGTCCTGTAGCGCGCTGGGAATGAGTAAAAAGGATACCCTGGCGATCCTGCTGCCGTACGCCTTTAAGCGTGCGCTATCGTCCTATTCCAACGAAGTGGTGCTGGTTTTCAAGAGTACCTCTCTGGCCTACACCATCACGCTGATGGAAGTGATGGGCCACGGCCAGCTGCTGTATGGACGCACCTACGACGTGATGGTGTTCGGCGCCGCCGGGATTATCTATCTCATCGTTAATGGACTGCTGACGCTGCTGATGCGCCTGGTGGAACGCAAAGCGCTGGCCTTCGAGCGACGTAGTTAGCACCTGAGCATATTGCATAAAAAGCAAACAGCAAGGCGGACAAGTCTAACACCTGTCCGTCTTTTTTTATGACGATAAAAATACTTAATCATTTTTATTGCATATAAATTCATTTAATGGCATTGTCACTCTATACCGCAGACACGGTGAATAATCATAAGATAGACAGACGGGAGTTCCACGATGAAAAAGTTAGTTCTGGCTGCACTGCTCACCTCTTTCGCGTTCGGCGCCGCTGCCGCGGAAAAAATCAGCTTTGGCGTCTCCGCAACCTATCCGCCGTTTGAATCGATGGACGCTAATAACCAGATTGTCGGCTTTGATATCGATCTGGCCCACGCGCTGTGCAAACAAATGCAGGCAGAATGTACCTTTACCAACCACGCGTTTGACAGCCTGATCCCGGCGCTGAAGTTCAAGAAATATGATGCGGTGATTTCCGGAATGGATATTACGCCGGAGCGGAGCAAGCAGGTGGCCTTCACCGACCCGTACTACGCCAACTCGGCGCTGGTGATCGCCAAAAAAGATGCGTTCCATTCTTTCGATGACCTGAAAGGCAAACGGATCGGCATGGAAAACGGCACCACCCACCAGAAATATCTGCAGGATAAGCATCCTGAGGTGAAGACCGTCGCCTATGACAGCTACCAGAATGCGATTATCGATTTGAAAAATGGCCGTATCGACGGCGTGTTCGACGACACCGCGGTGGTCAACGAATGGCTGAAAACTAACCCGCAGCTGGGGGCAGCCACGCCGAAAGTGACCGACCCGCAATACTTCGGCACCGGACTCGGCATTGCCGTGCGCCCGGATAACAAGGCGCTGCTGGAGAAACTGAACGCCGCGCTGAAAGCGATTAAGGCCGACGGTACCTACCAGAAAATTAGCAACCAGTGGTTCCCGGAGTAACTTTTTTCGCCGGGTGGCGCTGCGCTTACCCGGCCACCGCTCTTCCACGTTGGCCGGGTAAGGCGTAGCCGCCACCCGGCGATTTCTCAAAGTGGCACGAAGAACCTGAACCGCGCCCCGCTTACCGACTCCACCAGTCTGATATCGCCCCCGTGCAGTTCCAGCATTCGTTTCACAATCAGCAGTCCTAACCCGCCGCGATCCTCCCGCGATGCCTGGGTAGACAACGCCGACGGCCGCTGGAACAGATCGTCGCGCAGCGCGGCATCGACGCCCGCTCCGTTGTCTGCCACTTCGACCTGAAGCTGTTGATTCTCCTGCCAGACCGCCAGACGGATCTCCCCGCCGACGGGAGTATGCCGCATCGCGTTATCGAGCAGATTGGTCACCACCCTCTCAATCATCGACACATCGGCGTTAATCAGCGGCAGCGGTCCCGGTACATCAATATGCAGGTTCACCTCGCGTGTGCGGGCAGTTAATTCAAACTTCTGCGCCACGTCGGAAATCAGCTCCCCCATCGCGAAACGCTCGCGCTGCGGCTTAATGCCGCCATGCTCCAGTCGCGCCAGCTCAAACAGCTGCTGCGAAAGATGGCGCACTTTGTTGCCCTGGCGCAGGGCGATGGTGAGATACTGCCTGCGCTCCTCGGCGGTCAGCCATTCATCCTTCAGGGTCAGCGTTTCCAGATACCCCAGCAGCGAAGTCAGCGGCGTGCGCAAATCGTGAGAGATATTGGCCACAAATTCACGGCGCTGGCGATCGCTGTCGGCCAGCCGATCCCACTGATCGGCAATCTGCCGGGCAAGGTCAATAAAGCGGTTCTCGAGCACCGCCACCTCGTTACCAGGCCGGGGCTCCGGCCTGCGGGCCGCCAGGGTTTTGATGGCGCTGATGCTGTCCTGGCCGCTCGCCGCCACCTGGGCGGTGAGCAGGCGGACCGGCCGGGTGACCCAGAACCATGCCAGCCCCCCTGCCAGCAGGCCAAACAGGGCCACCAGCAGCAGCGTCCACAGAACAATGCTCCACAGCGTTTTTTGCCAGGCGTCGGCCGCCAGCTGATTAAACGTCTCCCCCTGCAAAATGATATACAGGTAGCCGCGCAGTTGGCCGTCGACGCGCAGCGGGGCGGCGCTGAAGACTTTTCGTCCGTCGGGACTGCGCGGATCGTCGCCATACACCGGCGACGCACTGCCGGTGAGAAAAGCCTGCACCGGCGCCATGTCGATACGCTGGCGCTGGATATGGCCCGGCGGCGCCGCATCGGCCAGCAGGTCGCCATCCGGCGACAGCAGATAGAGCTCCACGCTGGGATTAAAGGTCATCAGTCGG
>OGCP01000385.1_pt1 | contig 21732 bp, 20 predicted proteins | sample 1570191 | NCBI WGS metagenome assembly OGCP01 (sample SAMEA2582180, study PRJEB24529) | metagenome | biome: Human gut stool | place: China | collected 2011
GGGAGCCTGAGCATGGCCGATAACACACTTCACTCTTCCGCCCGCGCTAACTGGCTGGAGCGCCGCTTTGCGCTGCGCTCGCGCGGCGGCACGCTACGCACCGAATGCCTGGCCGGGATCACCGGCTTTCTCGCCGCCGCCTATTTACTGGTGGTCATCCCGGGGCTGCTGGCGATCGGCGGGATGGATAAAGGCGCCGCCACCACCGGCACCATTCTGGTCTTCGTCGTCGGCTCGCTGCTGATGGCGTTTTATGCCAACCTGCCGTTTATCGTCGGCCCGGGCATTGGCGGCTCGGTGCTGGTGGGGGTGACGCTGGCCGGTAGCGAAGGGATTGGCTGGCAGACTGGCCTCGGAATTGCCTGCTGGTCGGGGATCCTCTTCTTCCTGCTGACCCGCTTTGGCCTGCGCGAAGTGGTCACCCGCTCGGTGCCGCAGTCGATCAAGCTGGGATTGACGGCCTCCATCGGCCTGTTTGTCGCCGTCCTCGGTTTTCGCAATGCCGGGCTGGTGCTGGCCAATGCGAAAACCAACGCCCTGATGCTCGGCGACTTTCTCGCCCCCGGCGCGCTGGTGGCGCTGTGCGGCCTGTTCCTGGCGATAGCCCTGCAGGCGCGTAAGGTACCGGGCGCGATTTTGTGGGCTATTTTGTGCGCCACGCTGGTGGGTATCCCGTTCGGCGTGACTAAACTGCCGACGCATTTTATCGATGCCCCCCACTCGCTGGCGCCGGTGCTGGGACAGGTTGACCTGCTGGGGGCGTTAAACATCGCCTTCCTGCCGTTCCTGTTCGTCTTTTTCGCATCTGAGTTTTTCTCCACCATGGGGACGACGCTGGCGGTGGGCGGCGAGGCGGGTCTGCTGGATGAAGAAGGCAACATGCCGCAGATTAATCGCCCGTTCATGGTCGATTCGATTGCCGCCGCGCTCGGCCCGTGGGTGGGCATTCCGGCGGCTACGGCGCTGATTGAATCTTCGGCGGCAGCGGAAGCGGGCGGCAAAACCGGCCTCACCGCGCTGTCAGCGGCGGTAATGTTCCTGCTGATGCTGCTGTTCACGCCGGTGGCGTTGATGATCCCGAAAGAAGCCACCGCCCCGGCGCTGATCCTGATTGGCCTGAACATGTTCAGCGGCCTGCGCAAAGTGGATCTTGCCAACTTCACCGACGGGCTGCCGGTGCTGATGATGGTGATGATCACCCTTATCGCCAACAGCTTTGGCACCGGGATTGCCGGCGGGCTGCTGTTTTACATTGTGATCAAGGCTATCGCCGGTAAGTGGCGGGAGATCCCGATTGGCCTGTGGGTATTGGCCGTCCCGCTGGTGTATTACTTCGCGACCTTAGTCAGGCATTAAGCCCTTCACAATGTGATTTCACCTCTTCATATAACAAACGCACCGCGGCAGAGAGCTGTTTGCGGTGCGGACAAATCAGATTCAACGGCACTACATCCCCCTGATAACGCGGCAGCAGGCGCCGCAGGCGCCCCGCCCGCAGATCGTCGCTGACGTCGAGCATCGATTTATAGGCAATGCCCTCCCCGGCGATCGCCAGCCGACGGATCACCTCGGCGTCGTCGCTCATCACCGTGCCGGAAACCTTCTGCTGCTGAACCACGCCGTCGAGGCTCAGCGACCAGCGGTCGAACGGACGGCCGCGCAAAATGTAGATCAACGCATTGTGCTGGCTGAGTTCCTCGAGGGTCTGCGGTTCGCCATGGCGGGCGATCCACTCAGGCGAGGCCACCAGCACCCGACGATTTTCCGGCGCCACCGGCAGCGAGATAAACGAGGCATCGTCGTTATTGCCATAGCGAAACGCAACGTCCACCGGATCTTTAAACACGTCGGTCAGCTGATCGGAAAAGAGCAGCCGCAGGCGCAGCGCCGGGTGGCGTTGGCGGAAATCGCGGAACAGGGTCAGGAGCAGGTTACGCCCGAGGTCCGACGGCACGGCAATCTGCAACATGCCGCGAACTTCATCATCCGGGGTCTGGATCTTCTGCAGACCGGCCTCGAGGGTATCGAGCATCTGGGTGGCGTAGGGCAGCCAGGTCTCCCCCTCCGGCGTCAGGCGCAGGCTGCGGGTCGAACGGGCAAACAGGCGAATATTGAGGATCGTCTCCAGACGCTTAATTGCCGCGCTGACCTGCGCCGGCTGCTGCCCGGCCTCGCGCGCCGCGTCGCTAAAACTGCCCAGCGCCGCGGCGCGGACAAATAAGGTCAGATCTTCCAGCCTGAACATGCTGATTCTCCCCTGCTTCAGATTGCTCCCAAAATACGCATCACCGTCGCTGCAACGCAAGCGGCACAAGACTTGCGCCGCGTTTTGCTTACACTTTTTAAAAATCCAGTGCTTGCCATTTCAGCAACGCATCAGGAATGATACGAGGCTGCTATTTTGAGTCCAGGTAATATTGAGGAAACTATGCGTAAAACAAAAATGATGCTTCTGGGCGTACTTCTTGCCACCGCTGGCGCCAGCTGGACGGCTACTGCCGCGGGGATCGATCAGTATGCGCTGAAAGAGTTCACCGCCGATTTCACCCAGTTTCACATCGGCGACACCGTTCCGGCGATGTACCTCACCCCGGAATACAACATCAAACAGTGGCAGCAGCGTAACCTGCCTGCGCCGGACGCCGGCAGCCACTGGACCTATATGGGCGGTAACTACGTGCTGATCACCGATACCGAAGGCAAAATCCTCAAAGTGTACGATGGCGAGATCTTCTATCATCGCTGATCCGCGCAATCTCCACGTCCGCCCCGGCGAGCCAGCGGACTCTCCGGCGCTGCGCCAGATCTTCCTGCGGGCGCGCAGTTTATCGTGGACCTGGCTTCCCGCCGCGGCGTGGCGGCTGGAAGATTTCGATGCCGCCACAGCGGATGAACAGCTGTGGGTCGCGGAATGCGACGGCCAGCCGGTGGGCTTTGCCGCCGTATGGACCGCCGATAATTTCCTTCACCATCTGTTTGTCGACCCCGACTGGCAAGGCAAACATATCGGCAGCGCGCTGCTGGCGCAGGTCGAACGGACCTTTACCGCCAGCGGAACGCTGAAGTGCCTGATGGAAAATAAAAACGCCCTGCGCTTCTACCAGCGTCATGGCTGGACCATCGAAGCACAGGGCGCGTCGCCCGAGGGCAGATACTGGCTGATGCGCTCGCCGCGGCCTTAAACGGCGCGGAAGGCAATCTCACCCGGGATCACTTCTCCCTGCCAGTACATCTGGGCCGCCACCCGGCCCGCCAGCTGGCGGTAGATGTCGGTAAATTCGCTGTCCGGACGCGCCACCACCGTCGGCGTGCCGTTATCCAGATCTTCCCGCAGCGTAATATGCAGCGGCAGCTGGCCCAGCAGCTGGGTGTGGTATTTCTCGGCCAGTTTTTGCGCGCCGCCGGTGCCGAAGATAGGCTCGTGGTGCCCGCAGTTGCTGCAGATATGCATGCTCATGTTTTCCACGATCCCCAGCACCGGCACTTCCACTTTCTCGAACATCACGATGCCTTTTTTGGCGTCGATCAGCGCGATGTCCTGCGGCGTGGTGACCACCACCGCGCCGGTCACCGGAATGTTCTGCGCCAGGGTCAGCTGGATGTCGCCGGTGCCCGGCGGCATATCCAGCACCAGGTAGTCGAGGTCCGGCCACAGGGTCTCCTGCAGCATCTGCATCAGCGCCTTGCTGGCCATCGGCCCACGCCAGACCATGGCGTTGTCGTCGGTCACCAGGTAGCCGATGGAGTTGGTGGCCAGACCATATTTCATGATCGGCGCCATATGAGTGCCGTCCGGCGAGGTCGGGCGGCTGTCTTCCGCACCCAGCATGGTCGGAATCGACGGACCATAGATATCGGCATCCAGAATGCCCACCTTCGCCCCTTCCGCCGCCAGGGCCAGCGCCAGGTTTACGGCAGTAGAAGATTTACCGACGCCGCCTTTGCCGGAGCTGATAGCGATAATGTTTTTCACGCCGTTGACCCCGGGCTGGTTTTTCACCCGCTTGAGGGTCGCAATGCTGTGGGTCAGCTTCCAGTCGATGGCCTTCGCGCCGGTGATGCGCAGCAGTTCGGCGCTGCACTGCTCTTTCAGCGCTTCGAAAGCGCTGCTCCAGACGAACGGCATTTGCAGTTCAATATGGACGGTATCGTCCAGCCAGGCGACATGGTGCAGCGCCTTAAGGGCGGTGAGATTATGCTTCAGGGTTGGGTGCTGGAAATTGGCCAGCGTCCCGGCGACCATCGCACGTAGGCGCTCAGGGGATTTGGCCTGGGATTGCGAATTCATCCCGACTCCTTTGTTGTTTTGAGATGCTTTCAGTAATCACAGAGTTTATCACAGGTAACGATTATCCATATATGGGCAGCCATTTATGGCGCACCCACAGCCCTTTTGGTAATATCGGAAGCCCTTTTTACAACAGAAGATGTAATGCTCACTATGACTCAAGTCGCGAAGAAAATTCTGGTAACGTGCGCCCTGCCGTACGCCAACGGCTCCATCCACCTCGGCCACATGCTGGAGCACATCCAGGCTGATGTCTGGGTCCGTTACCAGCGAATGCGCGGCCACGAGGTCAACTTCATCTGCGCCGACGACGCCCACGGCACGCCGATTATGCTCAAAGCGCAGCAGCTCGGTATCACTCCGGAGCAGATGATTGGCGAAATGAGTCAGGAGCATCAGACCGATTTCGCCGGCTTCGACATCAGCTATGATAATTATCACTCGACGCACAGCGACGAGAACCGCGAGCTGTCGGAGCTTATCTACACCCGCCTGAAAGAGAACGGTTTTATTAAAAACCGCACCATCTCTCAGCTCTACGATCCGGAAAAAGGCATGTTCCTGCCGGACCGTTTTGTGAAAGGCACCTGCCCGAAATGTAAATCCCCGGATCAATACGGCGATAACTGCGAAGTCTGCGGCGCGACCTACAGCCCGACTGAATTGATCGAGCCGAAATCGGTGGTTTCTGGCGCTACGCCGGTAATGCGTGATTCTGAACACTTCTTCTTTGATCTGCCCTCTTTCAGCGAAATGTTGCAGGCATGGACCCGCAGCGGTGCGTTGCAGGAGCAGGTGGCAAATAAAATGCAGGAGTGGTTTGAATCCGGCCTGCAACAGTGGGATATCTCCCGCGACGCGCCATACTTTGGTTTTGAAATTCCGAACGCGCCGGGCAAATATTTCTACGTCTGGCTGGACGCACCGATTGGCTACATGGGTTCTTTCAAGAATCTGTGCGACAAGCGCGGCGACACCACCAGCTTCGACGAATACTGGAAGAAAGACTCCACGGCCGAGCTGTATCACTTTATCGGCAAGGACATTGTCTACTTCCACAGCCTGTTCTGGCCGGCGATGCTGGAAGGCAGCAACTTCCGTAAGCCGACTAACCTGTTCGTGCACGGCTACGTGACGGTCAACGGCGCCAAGATGTCCAAGTCGCGCGGCACCTTTATCAAGGCCAGCACCTGGTTAAATCATTTCGATGCCGACAGCCTGCGCTACTACTACACCGCCAAGCTCTCTTCACGCATCGATGACATCGACCTGAACCTGGAAGATTTCGTGCAGCGCGTGAACGCCGACATCGTCAACAAGGTGGTTAACCTCGCCTCGCGCAACGCCGGCTTTATCAGCAAGCGTTTCGACGGCGTGCTGGCCGCGGAGCTGGCCGACCCGGCGCTGTACAAAACCTTCACCGACGCGGCGGAAAGCATCGGCGAAGCATGGGACAGCCGCGAGTTCGGTAAGGCCATCCGCGAAATCATGGCCCTCGCCGACGTGGCTAACCGCTACGTCGACGAGCAGGCGCCGTGGGTGGTGGCGAAACAGGAAGGCCGCGACGCCGACCTGCAGGCCATCTGCACCATGGGCCTGAATATGTTCCGCGTGCTGATGACCTGGCTGAAGCCGGTCCTGCCGCAGCTGGCCGCGCGTGCGGAAGCGTTCCTCAACAGCGAACTGAGCTGGGACGCCATTCAGCAGCCGCTGCTGGCGCATAAGGTCAATCCGTTCAAGGCGCTGTACAACCGTATCGAGATGAAGCAGTGGAAGCCCTGGTAGAAGCCTCTAAAGAAGAGGTGAAAGCCACCGCGGCGCCGGTCACCGGTCCGCTGGCGGACGATCCGATTCAGGAGACCATCACCTTTGACGATTTCGCCAAAGTCGATCTGCGCGTGGCGCTGATTGAAAACGCGGAATTCGTCGAGGGCTCCGACAAGCTATTGCGCCTGACGCTGGATCTCGGCGGCGAAAAACGTAACGTCTTCTCCGGCATCCGCTCCGCCTATCCGGATCCGCAGCCGCTGATTGGTCGCCTGACGGTGATGGTCGCCAACCTGGCGCCGCGCAAAATGCGCTTCGGCATCTCCGAGGGCATGGTGATGGCCGCCGGCCCTGGCGGGAAGGATATCTTCCTGTTAAGCCCTGACGACGGCGCCAAGCCGGGTCAGCAGGTGAAATAACAAAAAAGCCGGAGAGTATCTCCGGCTTTTTTTGCCCGGCGGCGCTATGCTAGCACGCGCCCGGGGGGGCAGTCGTTGTAGGCCGGGTCAGGCGAAGCCGCCACCCGGCAAAAAATCATGCCTTCGGGTTATGCACCCGCTGGGTCAGTCCGCGCAGGAAATTGCGCAGAAACTGGTCGCCGCACTCGCGGTAGTTTTTGTGGTCAGGCGAGCGCATCATGGCGGTGATCTCCGGCACCGACACCCGGTATTTCTGCTCGCTCATAATCGCCTGGATATCGTCCGTTTTCAGCGAGAAGGCGATCCGCAGCTTTTTCAGCACCGTGTTGTTATTCACCCGACGCTCCAGCGCCAGCTCCGGGGCCGAATCATCTTTGCCGCGCTTGTCATAGATAAGGCCGTTAAGGAAACCCGACAGGATAATGTCCGGGCAGCGAACAAAGCCCTCTTCATCCTCTTTCGTCGTCCAGGTGTCGAAGCTGGCGGCGGTGGATTCCATAGCGGAGAGCGCGAGAATGCGCACCATATCGTTATTATTGACTTTCAGGGTGTAGCGCAGGCTACGAAGAATATCATTACTGAGCATGAGGGCCTTTTACTGTCGATGATGCAATGGGGCGCAGTGTACCAGCTTTACAGGCCAATCGCCTCTTTCAGGCTTTTTAAATAGCGCCGGCTCACCGGCACCGTTTGCCCGGCGCGCATCAGCAGCTCCGCCTGGCCATTCTCCTCCAGGCGAATCTCCTTCAGGTGCGCCATATTCACCAGATACTGGCGATGGCAGCGCAGCAACGGCGTGCGGCTCTCGAGGGTGCGCAGGGTGAGTTCGGTAAAGCCCTCTTTTCCCTCGCGGTCGGTCACGTAGATGCCGCTCATCCGGCTGCTGACGAAGGCCACATCCTCCATCTGCAGCAGCCAGATACGACTGTGGCCGGTACAGGGAATGTATTTCAGCGTCTGCTGAGCATCATCCAGCAGCGACACATCCTGCAGATTACGCTCCTGGCGCAGGCGGGCGAGGGTTTTCTCCAGCCGGGCAGCTTCAATCGGCTTCAGCAGATAGTCAAAGGCATGCTCCTCAAAGGCTTTCACCGCGTATTCATCAAAGGCGGTGAGAAACACGATATAGGGGCGGTGCTCCGGGTCGAGCATCCCGACCATCTCCAGACCGCTGATGCGCGGCATCTGGATGTCGAGAAACAGCACGTCGGGACGCAGCTTATGCACCGCACCAATGGCCTCCACCGCGTTGCCGCACTCGCCGACGATCTCGATATCGCGCTGTGTCTCCAGCAAAATGCGCAGGTTTTCCCGCGCCAGCGGCTCATCATCGACGATCAATACTCTCAGCATGCATTCTCCTCCAGGGGCAGACGTAGGGTGACACGGGTAAAGCGCTCCGGCTCGCAGGTGACGCTGATGCCGCAGTCGGCGCCAAAACGCGCCCGCAGCCGCCTGTCCACCAGATTCATCCCCAGCCCGCTGGCCTGGGGGTTGGCCCGGTACAGCCCGGCGTTATCTTCGATATCCAGCTGCAGCCAGCGATCGTCCTGGCTGGCGCGGATGGTAATTTCGCCGACGCCAAGATGTTGCGATGTACCATGCTTAATGGCGTTCTCCACGATCGGCTGCAGGGTAAAGGCCGGCAGCTGGTGATGCGCCAGCCCTTCCGGCACCGCCATCTGGATCTGCAGGTTAGCCTGAAAGCGAGCCTTCTCAATCTGCAGATAGGCGTTAACATGCTCGATCTCATCGGCAAGAGTGACAATTTCCGTCGGCCGTTTCAGGTTCTTGCGAAAGAAGGTCGACAGATACTGCACCAGCTGGCCGGCCTGTTCGCTGTCGCGGCGGATCACCGCCTTCAGCGTGTTAAGCGCGTTAAACAGGAAGTGCGGGTTGACCTGGGCGTGCAGGAGCTTGATTTCGGATTGCGTCAGCAGCGCCTTCTGCCGCTCGTACTGTCCGGCGAGGATCTGCGCCGACAGCAGCTGGGCAATCCCCTCCCCGAGGGTGCGGTTGATTGAACTGAACAGGCGATTTTTCGCCTCATACAATTTAATGGTTCCTATCACCCGTTGGTTCTCGCCGCGCAGGGGGATCACCAGCGTCGACCCCAGCTTACAGTGCGGATGAATCGAGCAGCGGTAAGGCACCTCGTTGCCGTCGGCGTAGACCACCTCCCCGGTCTCAATCGCCCGTTGCGTATACGAGGAGGAAATAGGCTTGCCCGGCAGATGGTGGTCGTCGCCGATGCCGGTAAACGCCAGCAGCTTGTCGCGATCGGTGATCGCCACCGCGCCGATGTCCAGCTCCTGGATCAGCACCTGGGCCACCTTCATGCTATTCTCTTCGTTGAATCCCTGACGCAGGATCCCCTCGGTCGACGCCGCCACCTTCAGCGCCGTGGCGGAAAAGGCGGAGGTGTACTTCTCGAACATCGCCCGTTTATCCAGCAGAATGCGCATAAACAGCGCCGCTCCGACGGTATTGGTGACCATCATCGGCGCGGCAATGCTCTGCACCAGATGCAGGGCGTCCTGGAACGGGCGGGCAATCAGCAGAATGATCATCATCTGCACCAGCTCGGCCACGAAGGTGATCGCCCCGGCGGTCAGCGGGCTAAAGACTTTGTCCGGCCGGCCGCGTTTGACCAGCACGCTGTGCACCAGACCGCCCAGCAGCCCCTCAACGATGGTGGAGACCATGCAACTTAAGGCGGTCATTCCCCCCAGCGAGTAGCGGTGCAGGCCGCCGGTGAGCCCTACCAGCCCGCCGACCACCGGCCCGCCGAGCAGGCCGCCCATCACGGCGCCGATGGCGCGGGTGTTGGCGATGGAGTCTTCGATATGCAGACCGAAATAGGTCCCCATAATGCAGAAAATGGAGAAGGTGACGTAGCACAGCAGCTTGTGCGGCAGGCGAACGGTGACTTGCATCAGGGGGATAAACAGTCGGGTTTTGCTCATCAACCACGCGATGACCAAAAATACGCACATCTGCTGAAGCAGCAGCAACACCAGATCAAACTCGTACATACCCGCAAACCACACATGCCTGAAAGCGCGTACCATACCCTGCCTGGCGAAAACTTTCTTTGAAGCCCTGCATAAAAATGAAAAATGACGGCCAGGATCACACTTTTTTGCGGCGCGTTGCGCAGCAAACGCGGCAAAAAGCCCGGCGCGGCGCGCTAAACCGCAATTAATGTTTCATTAACACCTGCGCTTCACCGTATAATCCCCCTGTTAACATCAGGAGCCTATTATGAAGCCAGCGAAAATCGCGGTCGTCACTCTCTTCTTACTTATGGCCATCGGCGGGATCAGCGGGGTAATGCTGGCCGGCTATTCCTTTATTGTGCGTGGCGGTGTCGGCTGATCCAGCGGGTCAGACGCTCAAACGCGCGGTCGACGATAATCGCCGCCAGGGCCACCAGCAGCGCCCCCTGAACAATATAGGCGGTATTAAAGCCGCTCAGGCCGATGATGATCGGCGTCCCGAGCGTACTGGCCCCCACCGTCGAGGCAATGGTCGCGGTACCAATATTGACGATGACCGAGGTGCGGATCCCCGCCAGGATCACCGGGGCCGCCAGCGGAAGCTCCACCTTATACAGACGCTGCCAGCCGGTCATTCCCATCCCTTCAGCCACGCCTGACACCCCAGGCGGTATCGAACCCAGCCCGGCCAGCGTCCCCTGCAGCACCGGCAGTATGCCATACAACGCGAGGGCGATGAGCGCGGGCAGCCAGCCAAAGCCCAGCACCGGCACCGCCATCGCCAGCACCGCCACCGGCGGAAAGGTCTGCCCGATAGCGGCGATGGTCTCCACCAGCGGACGAAACGCGCCGCCGGCGGGCCGGGTGACCGCCACCCCAGCCCGATTGCCGTTGCCGCGAGGCTGGACGCCACCACCAGCCAGCCGTGATCGAGAGTGAGCGCCCAGAAGCTCTCCTGCTGGTAGACCGGCCGCGGCAGTTCCGGGAACAGCCGACTGAACAGCGGCGCGCTGTAGGGCAGCCCTGCCAGCAGGCCGATAAACAGCGCGATAAGCCACCACAGCGGCTCACGAAGCGCCTTCATGGCTCATCTCCTGGCGCAGCAGATCGGCAAAATGCAGCGTACCGCAGGGCCTGCCTTCGGCATCGACCACCGGCAGCGTCTCGCAGAGCCGGGCGACAAACTGCGACAGCGCTTCCCGCAGGGTCATGGTGACGGTCAGCCCCTCGCCCGCCAGCCGTTCGTCGGGACGCAAATAGTCCCCCACCTCGCGCAGCGACAGCAGGCGCACACCCAGCTCGCTGCGGCCAAAAAAGGTCTGTACAAAGCTATTTTTCGGTCGCAGGAGCATCTCCAGCGGCGCCCCCTGCTGGACCACCTCGCCCCCGTCCATCAGCACCAGGTGGTCCGCCAGACGCAGCGCTTCGTCAATATCATGGGTCACCAGCACAATCGTCCGTCCCAGCAGACGGTGGATGCGCAGCATCTCCTGCTGCAGCGCCTCGCGGGTCACCGGGTCGAGGGCGCCGAAGGGCTCATCCATCAACAGCACCTCCGGATCTGCCGCCAGCGCCCGCGCCACCCCCACCCGCTGCTGCTGGCCGCCGGAGAGCTGATGCGGGTAACGGTCGCGCAGCGTCGCCTCCAGCCCCAGCAGCGCCATCAGCTCGTCGATCCGGTCGGCGATCCTTGCCCGCGGCCATCTTTGCAGCTGCGGCACGGTGGCGATATTCTGCGCCACCGTCCAGTGGGGAAACAGGCCGATGGACTGAATGGCATAGCCCATCCGCCGCCGCAGGGTCAGGACCGGCTGCAAGCGGATGTCCTCGCCGGCAAAGCGAATAGTGCCCCGGTCCGGCTCCAGCAGACGGTTGATCATCTTCAGCGTCGTCGACTTGCCCGAGCCGGAAGTCCCCACCAGCACCGAGAAAGCGCCTTCGCGCAGCTCCAGGGTCAGGTCCTTCACCGCCGGGTGGCCGGCAAACACTTTGCTGACCCCGTGAAATTCAATCATTGGCCTCTCCTTTTAGCCAGGCGCCCCACAGGGCGAACAGGGCATCCACCACCACCGCCAGGGCAATGGTCGGCACCACGCCCAGCAGCACCAGATCCAGCGCACTGCTCAGCAGCCCCTGAAACACCAGCGCGCCAAAGCCGCCGGCGCCGATCAGCGCGGCCACTACCGCCATGCCGACGGTTTGCACGCTGACCACCCGCAGGCTGCGCAGCAGTACCGGCATCGCCAGCGGAAGCTGCACCTGACGAAAGCGCTGCCCGGCGCTCATGCCTATTGCCGTCGCGCTTTCCAGGGCATCCTGCGGCACCTGCTGCAGGCCGGTCACCACCCCGCGCACCAGCGGCAGTAGCGCATAGAGAGTGAGAGCGATCAGGGCTGGCGCCACGCCGGTCCCGGAGACGCCCAGCTCGCCCAGCGTCGGGAAATAACGCGCCAGACCGGCAAGCGGCGCAATCAGCAGGCCAAAAAGCGCTACCGACGGAATAGTCTGGATCACATTGAGCGCGGTGAAAGCCGGCGCCTGCCAGCGCGGACGCCGCCACAGCCATACCCCCAGCGGCAGGCCAATCAGCAGGCCCGGCAGCAGGGTGCCGAACAGCAGAAGCAGATGCTGGCGCAGGGCGTCATCAAATACCTCCTGACGGTTGGCATACTCCTTCAGCAAGGAGAGCTGATCGAGCGCCCCGATAGCGAGCAGGATGATGGGCAACAGCCAGACTTGCGCATTGAGCAGCCAGCGCCAGAGCGGCCGGACGGTAAGATGACGGATGGCCTCGCTGGCCAGCAGCAGACAAAGCGCCAGCGACAACCACAGGCCGCTGCCGGGCGAGGTGCGCGCCAGCGGCGAGCCGTGGCGGGAGAGCTCAAGCGCCGCCTGGCCGCTGCCCCAGATAAGCAGCGGGAAGAGCAGTTCGGCCAGCAGCAGGTGAAGAAGCGGCGCGGCCCTGCCTGGCAGCCAGCAAAGCAGCATCCCGGCAAGGTCCCCCGCCAGCTGAACGCCGGCGAGCCAGGGCATTACCTGCCACAGCCCGCGCCCTTCGCCGGAGAGTAAGCGATTCGGCGCGTAAGTAATAAACGGCAGCGCCAGCGTAACCAGCAGCAGACCTGTCAGCAGCAGGCCAACGCGATGAGTACAGCGAATGGTCACCGGTGGCTTACTTCAGCAGGCCTTTCTGCTGCAGATAATCTGCCGCCACGCGCTTCGCATCCTGGCCCTCCACCGCAATGCGGGCGTTCAGCTGCTGCAGCGTTTTTTCATCGAGGCTGGCGAAGACCGGCTGCAGCCAGTCGGCGATCTGCGGGTAGGCCTTGAGCACCGCCTCGCGCACCACCGGCGTCGGGGCATATATCGGCTGCACGCCCTGCGGGTCGCTCAGCGTCTGTAACCCCAGGGCCGCCACCGGGCCATCGGTGCCGTAGGCCATCGCCGCGTTAACGCCGGAGGTCTGTTGCGCCGCCGCTTTGATGGTCACCGCCGTATCGCCCCCGGCCAGCGACAGCAGCTGGTTCTGGTTGAGGTTGAAGCCATACGCTTTTTCAAACGCCGGCAGCGCGTCCGGGCGCTCAATAAATTCCGCCGAAGCCGCCAGCTTAAATTCGCCGCCCTGCTTCAGTCGTGTTCCGAAGTTTGGTTTTAAGAATATTAGCCGTGTCGTATATCACGGCGATAGTCCAGGTGTTGTTGGCCGGCGCCGGGGTGAGCCATACCAGCTGATGTTTCTCCTGATCGAGGCGCTTCACCTTCTCATAGCCCTGTTGGGCATTCTTCCACGCCGGGTCGTTTTCATCTTTGAAGAAGAAGGCGCCATTGCCGGTATATTCCGGGTAGATATCCAGCTCGCCGGCGACAATCGCCCCGCGCACCACCGGCGTGGTGCCGAGCTGGATTTTATTAATCGTTTTTACGCCGTGGCTTTCCAGCACCTGCTGGATCATATTGCCCAGCAGCGCGCCTTCGGTATCAATTTTCGAGCCGACCTTCACCGGCTCCGCCGCCTGCAGCGGTAAACTTATCAGGGCGGCCAGCGCCAGCGCGCCGGACCATGTCGTTGCCATCTTCATCCCGCATCCCTCAGTTCTTTTGCGCTTCGCTTACAGAAGCTTAAGAGAAAAGCGTAGCCCATTTGCCAGCGATGCGAAAAAGAAAAGGCCGATTAATCGGCCTTTAAAGCGTGACGTTGGGCTTAAGAGCGATACCTTACAGCAGCTCAAACTCGCTCTGCTTCACGCGGGCGGAGTCCACGCCGATAAAGACATTGAATTTGCCCGGCTCAGCAACGTATTTCATTTGCTGATTCCAGAACTTCAGCGCGTCGACGTCGATTGGGAAGCTAACGGTTTGCGTTTCGTCCGGTTTGAGGGTGACCTTTTTAAAGCCGCGCAGCATTTTCACCGGCCGGCTCATGGAGGCGGTGACGTCCTGCAGGTAGAGCTGGATCACCGTCGCCCCTTCGCGATTACCGGTGTTGGTCACCTGCACGCTGGCGGTCACGCTGCCATCGCGCGGCATGGTGGCCGACGACATGTTGACATCGGAGACGCTAAAGGTGGTGTAGCTCAGGCCGTAACCAAACGGATACAGCGGGCCATTGGCTTCATCGAAGTAACGCGAGGTGTACTTGTTCGGCTTCTCCGGATTATACGGCCGGCCGGTATTCAGGTGGCTGTAGTAGGTTGGGATCTGCCCCACCGAGCGCGGGAAAGACATCGGCAGCTTGCCCGACGGGTTGTAGTCGCCAAACAGCACGTCGGCGATGGCGTGGCCGCCTTCGGTGCCAGCAAACCAGGTCTCCAGCAGCGCATCGGCTTGCTGATCCTCTTTCACCAGCGCCAGCGGACGCCCGTTCATCAGCACCAGCACCAGCGGTTTACCGGTGGCTTTCAGCGCCGCAATCAAGTCACGTTGGCTTTGCGGAATAGTGATATCGGTCCGGCTGGAGGCCTCATGCGCCATGCCCTGCGCCTCGCCCACCACGGCGACCACCACATCGGATTGCTTCGCCGCCGCGACCGCTTCGTCGATCATTTCCTGCGGCGAGCGCGGGTCAACCTGCACTGCGTTCTCATACAGGTTAAGGAAATTGACAATACCTTTATCGTCAGTGACGTTCGCCCCTTTGGCGTAAATCACTTTGCCGTTATCGCCCAGCGCTTCTTTGATGCCGGTCAGGACGGTCACCGACTGGTCGGCCACCCCGGCCGCGGACCAGCTGCCCATCATGTCGCGCTTGCTGTCCGCCAGCGCGCCCACCACCGCGATAGTGCCGGATTTTTTCAGCGGCAGCGTATCAAGACGGTTCTTCAGCAGCACCAGGCTCTCGCGAGCCACTTCGCGCGCCTCTTTACGATGCAGACGACTTTCCGCATTGGTGTCCTGCGGGTCAGAATCTTTCGGTCCCAGGTGGCTGTAGGGATCGTTGAACAGTCCCATATCATATTTCACGTTGAGCACGTGTCGGGTGGCATCATCCAGCTCGGCCATGGTCACCTTGCCGGACTTCACCAGCCCCGGCAGGTACTTGCTGTAATACTCGTCGCTCATGCTCATGTTGATGCCGGACTTCAGCGCTACGCGCACCGCGTCTTCCGGGTCGGAGGCCACGCCGTGCTTAATCAACTCTTTGATGGCGCCGTGGTCGGAAACGGTGATGCCTTTAAAGCCCCACTGGTCGCGCAGGACGTCTTTCAGCAGCCAGGAATCAGAGGTCGCCGGGGTGCCGTTCAGCGAGTTCAGGGCTACCATCACCGCGCCGCTGCCGGCATCAAGCCCGGCTTTATACGGCGGCATATAGTCGTTGAACAGGCGCTGCGGGCTCATGTCGACCGTATTGTACTCTTTCCCGCCCTCCACCGCGCCGTAGGCGGCGAAATGCTTGACGCTGGTCATCACCGAATAGCGGTCCGCCGGGCTCTTGCCCTGCATCGACTCCACCATCGCCTGGCCCATCATCGTGGTCAGATAGGTGTCTTCTCCGAACCCTTCGGAAGCGCGTCCCCAGCGCGGGTCGCGGGAGACGTCAACCATCGGCGCCCAGGTCATGTTCAACCCGTCATCGGCGGCTTCATAAGCTGACACGCGGCCCACGGTCTTCACCGCATCAAGGTTAAACGACGAGGCCAGGCCGAGGCTTATCGGAAACACGGTGCGCTGACCGTGCAGCACATCGTAGGCAAAGAACAGAGGGATCTTCAGGCGACTAAGCTGCATCACCTGATCCTGCATTACACGGATATCCGGGCGGGTAACGGTGTTAAAAATCGCCCCCACCTGACCGTTCTTGATCATTTCACGGATCGCCTCTTTCGGGTTATCCGGGCCAACGCTTATCAGACGCAGCTGGCCGATTTTCTCGTCCACCGTCATTTTTTTCAGCAGGTCGGTGACAAAGGCATCCCGCGCCTGCGGGGTCAGGGGGTGGTTACCAAACAGTTCATCCGCCAGCGCGGGTTGCAGCGCCAGACTCACGGCGACGCCTACAGTGCAGAGCCATTTCATTGTTATCTCGCTTTATCTCAGACGGGGACTCGGTAAAACATAATAAAAACCGCAGTTTGCCATATATATAAACAACGCGCCCGCAGAATGCTAAGGTTCTTCTCTGATTTTTGCGAAACATTCATGCATCAAATTGTCATACAAAGCGCTATGCTTATCCTCGATATTTCGCGCACCACCACAAGGAGTGGAACATGTCATCTGCACCCACTGACACCCATAAAACGTTTCTGGCTGACCTGGCGCGCCTGGTTGGCCCTTCGCATCTGCTGACCGACCCGGCAAAAACCCAGCGCTACCGCAAAGGCTTCCGCTCCGGTCAGGGCGAGGCCCTGGCGGTTGTCTTTCCCGGTACCCTGCTGGAGCTCTGGCGCGTGCTCAACGCCTGCGTAGACGCCGATAAAATTATTCTGATGCAGGCGGCCAACACCGGCCTGACCGAAGGTTCGACCCCCAACGGCAATGATTACGATCGCGAGATCGTGATTATCAGCACCCTGCGCCTGGACAAACTGCATCTGCTGGACAAAGGCGAGCAGGTGCTGGCCTGGCCCGGCACCACCCTCTATTCGCTGGAAAAAGCGCTCAAACCGCTGGGACGCGAACCGCACTCGGTGATCGGTTCGTCATGCATCGGCGCATCGGTCATCGGCGGGATCTGCAACAACTCCGGCGGCTCGCTGGTGCAGCGCGGGCCGGCCTACACTGAGATGTCGCTGTTCGCGCAGATTGACGCCGACGGCAAGCTGAAGCTGGTCAATCATCTGGGCATCGATCTCGGCAGCACGCCGGAGCAGATCCTCAGCCGCCTCGATGACGAACGGATTAGCGATAGCGATGTGCTGCACGACGGCCGCCACGCCCACGATCACGACTATGTCACCCGCGTGCGCGATGTCGATGCCGACACCCCGGCGCGCTATAACGCCGACCCGGACCGCCTGTTCGAATCCTCCGGCTGCGCCGGCAAGCTGGCGGTTTTCGCCGTGCGTCTCGATACTTTCCCGGCGGAAAAGCGCCAGCAGGTGTTTTACATTGGCACCAACCAGCCGCAGGTATTGACCGAGATCCGCCGTCATATCCTCGCTGAGTTCCAGCATCTTCCGGTGGCGGGGGAATATATGCACCGCGATATTTACGATATCGCCGAGAAGTATGGCAAAGACACCTTCCTGATGATCGACAAGCTCGGCACCGACAAAATGCCGTTCTTCTTCACCATGAAGGGGCGCACCGACGCGATGCTGGAGAAAGTCTCGCTGTTTAAGCCGCACTTTACCGACCGCTTTATGCAGAAGCTCGGCCACGTCTTTCCGGCGCATTTACCGGAGCGGATGAAAACCTGGCGTGATAAATATGAACATCATCTGCTGCTGAAGATGGCTGGCGACGGCATCGAAGAAGCGCAGCGTTGGCTGACGGAGTACTTCCAGCAGGCCGAGGGGGATTTCTTCGCCTGTACGCCGGAGGAAGGCAGCAAGGCGTTCCTCCATCGCTTTGCCGCCGCCGGCGCGGCAATCCGCTATCAGGCGGTGCATGCCGACGAAGTCGAAGATATTCTGGCGCTGGATATCGCCCTGCGCCGTAACGATACCGAGTGGTTCGAACATCTGCCGCCCGAAATCGACAGCCAGCTGGTGCATAAGCTCTACTATGGCCACTTTATGTGCCATGTGTTCCATCAGGATTACATCGTCAGGAAAGGGGTCGACGCCCACGCGCTGAAGGAAAAAATGCTGGAGTTACTGAAAGCGCGCGGCGCCCAGTATCCGGCGGAGCATAACGTGGGTCATCTGTATGAGGCCCCGGAGAGCCTGCAGCAGTTCTATCGCCAGAACGATCCCACCAACAGCATGAACCCGGGGATTGGTAAAACCAGCAAGCAGAAATACTGGGGTGAAGCGGCCCCGACGCCAGCCTCTCCGGCGGATCCGCAATAATCGACGGCAGGACTATTCAGCCTGGCGCTTCTGTATTACGCTGCACGCCGGAGAATGTTTCTCCGGCAGATTCAGGAGCGCCGCCATGCCCGCAGAGGCCCCGTTACTCGACAGTGATTTAGAAATTCGCGAAGCGCTGCCCGACGATGCGCACGCCATCGCCGCGCTGTATGTCTGGCACGTGCTTAATGGCCGCGCCTCCTTCGAAGAGATCCCCCCCACCGTTGACGAAATGCGTAAACGGATCCAGACCGTGCGCGACAACGGGCTGCCGTGGCTGGTAGCGCTGTGGCGCGGGGCTATCGTCGGCTACTGCTACGCCACCTTCTATCGCCCGCGTCCGGCCTATCGCTACACCCTCGAGGAATCGATATACGTGGAATCCGGAATGGGCGGACGCGGCATCGGCAGCGCGCTGCTGTCCAGGCTAATCGCTGAGTGCGAGAAAGGCCCGTGGCGGCAGATGCTGGCGATCATCGGCGATGGCCATAACAATGCCGGCTCGCTGGCGATCCATAAAAAGTTCGGTTTTACCGTGGCGGGTCAGCTGCGCAGCGTCGGCTACAAGATGGGCGACTGGCGGGATACGTTGATTATGCAGCGCGCGCTGGGTGACGGCGACTGGACGCTACCGGAGTGATATCCGGCGCCAAATCCCCGGCTCGCGGCGTAAACGCCTTAGCCGGGCTACTGGTCGGCGCGATTTATAGCCCCGGTAGCGCAGCGCGACCGGGGAGTTGTGACCGCTTAGAAGTCGTAGCGCAGACGGACCAGGTTCATATCGCCAAGGTTGTCGGTGCTGGAGGTAAACACGTGTTCGTAGTCAACGCGGAAACCGTAATCCAGCTGGAAGCTAATCCCCAGACCGTTATCGATACGCTGGTAGTTGCGGCCGTTCACATATTCCAGACGGTCGCCCATAAAGTACGGCTGAATAGATTTAACAGCGTATTGATTGATCGGGAATTTATAGCCCGCAAAATATTCAATCCCCCAGGCGTCACCGGCAAAGTAATTATGCACATCGGTTTTCTTGGTGGTGAGGAAGTTCTGATACCAGCCGCCGCCGAAGGAGAAGGTCCAGTTATCCGGGCTCCAGCTCAGCGCGGTACCGACGATATTCTGGTCATAGGTTTTGCTGTCGGCGCTTGACGGGTCGCGCATTTCGGCGCGGGTGTAGTTCCACGCGGTACCCCAGGTCAGATCCTTCATGATGTGGTAGTCCGCGCCAACAGAACCACCGCCTTTACGCTTGTAACGCAGGCCGTTACCCGGCAGGTATTCGCTGTCTTCGAACAGATAAGAGCCGTAAAGATCGACATCACCTACAGTTTTCTTATATTTCAGCATATTACGTGAACGATAGGAGCCATCGTAATCGCCATTAATACCGTTCCCCGGGGCCTGACCGATCATATCGTAGTCCCAGATATCGGTTTTCACCCCCACCACATCATAGTAAATGCTGTTCTGCTGCCCGTAGGTTAACGTACCCCAGGTATCGCTTTTCAGGCCGGTATACAGCATGCGGCGGGTGGTATTGTTCGCGCCTTCCGCGTAGTGGTTATCCCAGTCAAACAGCGCCGGAATGTTCACGCCCAGCTCATAGTAGCTGATCCAGCTAATATCATCGAACAGGTAGTAATCCGCCGCGAAGCGGAAGCGGGTGCCGCCGTCAAAACCGTTACGCTTATAGGAGCCTTTGTCGCCATCGCCGGTCATCATGTTGAACTGCGGCCGGATACTGCCGCCGACGGTAAAGTTAAGCCGGCTTAACGGATCGCCCGCCTGCGGATCTTGTTTCAGCAGCGTAATCTCCGCGTGGGAAGGCAATGACGTTAACGCTAATGCTGCGCCGATCGAGATCGCCAGCGCTTTTATTGTGTGTGCCATAGTTTTTCCTTGATTAATAAGCCACCTTATATTTTCCAGTTGAATATTAACCGCGAATCAGCATAGCGTGTTGTTGGGTTTTTAATGTTTTGTGCTCTTAAAAATCAATGATTTATCAATTTGTGCGTTTAAAATAAAAGCGCCGCCAAAAAAGGCGGCGCATCATCAAAATGCAATATTCTTACTGGCTAAACTGGCGGAATAGCGCTTTTCCTTTTAACAGACGCAGCCCCAGCCCGCCGCCGCACAGGGATAACAACACCGCTCCCGTCAGCGGCAGCAACACCCACAGGCGCCAGTCCGGCGCCCAGGGAAAATCAAAGACTTTCGTCTGCAGCATCGCCAGCGCCACTTCCGCGCCTATCGCCGCCACCAGGCCGGAAACCAGCCCCAGCAGGGCAAACTCCGCCCACAGCGTAGCGCGCAGCAGCGATTTTCCTGCCCCCAGCGTACGCCAGACCACCAGCTCCTGATGGCGTTGACGCATACCGACCTGCACCTGCGCCAGCAACAGCAGCACGCCGCAGGCCGTCACCAGGCCCACCATCACCTCCAGCGCCCGGCTGACCTGGGAGAGCACCTGGCCGACCTGACGCAGGATGGCGCCGATATCCAGCAGACTGACGGTGGGAAACTCGCGGTTCAGCTGGGTCAACATCGCGGGACCGTTATCCCAGCGGAAGCTGGTGAGCCAGCTCTGCGGCTGCCCGTCCAGCGCCCCGGCGGGGAAAATAAAGAAGAAGTTTGGCCGCAGGCTCTCCCAGTCTACTTTGCGCACGCTGCTGACCTTCGCGCTGAACTCCTGGGTATCGCCGGTAAAGGTCACTGTATCGCCGATCTTTATCCCCAGCCGCTGCGCCAGCCCCTCCTCAATCGATACCTCGCCCGACTTCGGCGGCCAGCTGCCGGCCACCAGCGGATTATGATCCGGACGCTGTTCGCTCCAGGTGAGATTAAGCTCGCGATTCAGCGCTTCGTCTTTGTTCCCGTCCGTGGATTGACCGTTGATCTGCGTCAGACGGGCCCGGACGATCGGATAGAATTCCGCCGCCCGCGTCTGGTGTTCGGCGAGGAAGGTCTTCACCGGCACTATCTGCTCAGGGGCGATATTGATCAGAAAGTAGTTCGGGCTCTGCGGGGGCAACTGCTGCTGCCAGCGGTCAAGCAGATCGCCGCGCAGCACCAACAGGAGCGCCAGCAGCATAAACGACAGGGAAAACGCCGCCAGCTGGCTGAGGGTCGGCCACGGCTGGCGCAGCAGGCGGTTCACCGCCAGACGCAGCGGCAAGGCTTTGAGCGTCAGGCGTTTGAGCAGCCACAGCAATCCCCAGCCCACCAGGCCGCACAGCAGCGCCAGCACCACCGCCCCGGCCAGCACCGACCACAGCAGCGGGCTGCCGCCCAGCAGCCAGGCCAACAGGCCCACCACCACGACGCTAACCGCCGGGATCCAGATTTTCAACGGCCAGACGTTAGCCACCACATCCTGACGCAGCACTCGCAGCGGCAGGGTCGCCAGCAGCAGTCGATAGGGTCGCAGGCCCACCAGCAGGGAAATGACGCCTGTCGCCCCGATAGCCCACAGCCACGGCCAACCGCTGGCAGCGGGTAACGCGGCGGGCAGCACCGGTTTGAGCACCAGCAGCAGCAGACGCTCCAGCGTACCATAGATGAACGGAGCCAGCACCGGAGAAGTCTCGGAAGAGTTGGCGATCCAGATGCCGAAGTTATTGATGCCGGTCTGCACCACAGGCCAGAACAGCGACAGCACGATGGAAATGACCACCGAGTAGACAGCGTAAAAAACGCTGCATCCTCCGGGGGTATTTTGATGCCCCAAAAGGCACAAAAGAATGCCCGCCCACCTGTGGAAAACCACGGTGAGCGGGCATTTTGCGTTTTATTGTTTGTGC
>OGCP01000391.1_pt1 | contig 21549 bp, 18 predicted proteins | sample 1570191 | NCBI WGS metagenome assembly OGCP01 (sample SAMEA2582180, study PRJEB24529) | metagenome | biome: Human gut stool | place: China | collected 2011
GAATTCCTTAATCTCATCTTCATCAGGGTAAGGATTCTCCCTAAAAAGTGCAATAGCATTCATAACAAAGCCCGGGTTACAGAAGCCACACTGCTCTGCTCCCTGATCAGCTATAAATGTAACAAACTCTGCGGCCTCCTCCTGTAAACCTTCAAGCGTTGTAACGCTACATTTATCTGCTCTTACAGCAAGAACCGAACATGAAAGTACAGGTTTATCGTTAAGAAATACCGTACACAGTCCGCAGTTAGAAGTCTCACAGCCACATTTTACACTATAACAGCCATGCTCCCTCACGAAATCATAAAGAGTCATATCGCAGGCAACATCTGCTTTAACCGACTTTCCATTTAACTTAATATCTACTAACATATATTCTCCAATCCATACACTAATAATTTACAGCCCTTAATGCTCTCTTAGTAAGCTCTTGTGCCAGATGGCTTCTGTATTCAGCACTTCCACGCATATTACTCTCTGTAGAAACATTTTCTTTTACATACCTTGCGAAGCTCTCTATAGCCTCATCATTTACTCCGCCCTTAAGAATACCTTCCTTATCTTCAACAACAACAGCTCTTCCCGGTCTTGCACCTATGCATATATTATATTTGCCTGAACCGCTAAAGCCCACGCCAGCGCAGGTAAGAACCGGAAGGTCTGTTTCTGTTATTCTTACTGCCTCATAAAACATCTTAACTGGCTTTTTCTTAACTATAATGCTTACAATAATATCCCTGTCATAGCTCTTAGCCGCATACTCCTTTAGGGAAACTATTCCACCCTTATATAACTCCACATATGAGTCAAGTCCTATTAATAATGTAAGAACATCAGAAAATCCATATCTTCCATATATGCTTCCGCCAACTGTTGCAAGATTTCTAAACTGCACCCCAACAATATGCCTTAGTGCTTCCTTAGCGCAGCCATTGGTATACTCATTAAAGCCCTTATGGTTTTCTAACTGTCTTAGAGATGTCATGCATCCAATCTTAAATTCTTCATCTGTCTCTTCAAGCTTGTCAAGTCCCAGTCCTGACATGTCAATCGCAGTATTGATTCTGTTATCGCCCATACGCATCCACATCATGCCGCCGATAATTCTGTTAGCCTTCTTCTGGTTAAGCTCGTAGGCCTCTTCAATACTTTCTACTCTCTTATAATTCTGTATATTAAGCATAAAAACTCCTCATTTAATCATACTTATGCCAGAAATAAAAGTCCTGCTGTGCAGCTTAAACAACCTTTAAACTTTTTCCTGACCGTTTCTTAATTACATCATAATATAACTATACTGGCTTGTAAAAGCCTTGTCAATCTGATAAAATTCATTCGCACATATCTTTTAACTGTTGCTGTCAGATATATTCTGTTCAACATAAATGAGTGTGCTAAAATAAAGTAGAAATGAGGATAACTATGAAAAAGTTTAAAAGATTAACCGCTTTAGTTCTGGCAGTGCTTATGCTTATATCAACTGTAGCATGTGGCAGTTCTGCTTCAAACGACAGTACTACACAGGCTGCTTCAACATCAGCCTTTGATGTTATGTCCCAGTTTAGCGAGGTAAGCACAAGCTACCCTCTTACTGTTACCGACCAGGCTGGACGAACAGTAACTTTTGAAAAAGCACCTGAAAAGATTGCTTCATCTTACTATATCTCTACAAGTCTTCTCCTTGCACTTGGATTAAAGGATAAGCTTGTAGGCATCGAAGCTAAGGCTAATACAAGAAACATCTATAAGCTTGCAGCTCCATCCATCGTAAGTCTTCCTAATATGGGAACAGCCAAGGAATTCAACACAGAAGCCTGTGTTGCAGCAGCACCTGATGTTGTATTCCTTCCTATGAAGTTAAAAAAAGCTGCAGATACACTTGAAAGTCTTGGTATCAAGGCTGTTGTTGTTAATCCTGAGGATGCAACGCTCCTTAAGGAATGTATAACACTTGTTGGTAAAATAACTAACACAATTGGACGCTCTGATGCACTTAACAATTCCATTGATACATTTTTAGCTGATAATAAAGCCAAGCTTGCAGGTGAGAACACTCCTTTAGTATATCTTGCAGGTAACAGCTCTGTTCTTTCAACAGCCGGAAGCAAGATGTACCAGAACACATTACTTACCAATGCAGGCGGAAAGAATGCAGCCTCTGAGCTCACAGATACTTACTGGGCAAATGTTTCATATGAACAGCTTCTTGCCTGGAACCCTGATTACATTATAATAGCTGCCGATGCAACTTACTCAGTAGATGACGTTCTTAATGATGCTAACCTTGCAGACTGCAATGCTGTTAAGAATAAAAAGGTTGTAAAACTCCCTGGCGATATAGAAGCCTGGGATTCACCTGTACCAGCAAGCTTCTTAGGAAGCATATATATTGCCTCTGTTCTTCATCCAGAAAAGGTTACTAAGGATTTCTATGAAGAATGTGTAACTAAATTCTATGAAAGCTTTTATGGATTCACACCTGCTAAATAAGGATGATTTATGTTCAAAAATACTTATAATTACCGGAACAAAATTATACTTTTATCAGCCATACAGGTACTGCTTCTTATAGTAGTACTTGTATGGTCTGTCATTACCGGACAGTATCCACTCACATTAAAGAGCTTACTGTCTGGTGATACTATGTCTATTATGGTCTTTAAAAGGCTCAGGCTTCCCCGTGCCCTTATGGGTGTTATAGGTGGTTTTGGGCTTTCAATATCAGGTTATATATATCAGCTTATATTTAAAAACCCTCTGGCTTCTCCCGATATCGTTGGCGTTTCCTCCGGTGCAAGTGCCGGTGCTGCTCTTGCAATAGTTGCAGTTTCTGCTTCTGTTCCAGTCATCTCCATATCTGCTTTTATCGGAGCTGTTACAGCCCTCATAATAACTCTGCTTACAGCTTATCTTGTCCCTGGCAGAAACAGTTATACTATCGTGCTTGCCGGTATAGCTATTCATTCTGTGGCACAGACTATACTTATGTTTCTAAAGCTTGCTGCCGATCCTGAAAAACAGCTTGCTTCAATCGAATACTGGATTATGGGAAGCCTTAATGGTATTTCAAGGGACAGCCTTGCTATTCCGTTCCTCACAACACTTGCCAGCTTTATTATAATGGCTATGTTATACAGACAGGTTCTCATTCTCTCTACAAGCGAAGAGGAAGCTGTATCACTAGGTGTAAATGTAACAAGTCTGCGTTTTATCATACTAATGCTTGCTACATTAGTAGTATCATCAATAATATGTGTTACAGGGCTTATAAGCTTTATCGGACTTATCGCACCTCATATTGCCAGACTGCTTACAAAGCGTAATGACATATTTACATATATAACAAGTGGCTTCACAGGAGCTATTTTACTGACACTTGCTGATATACTGGCAAGAAGTGTATCCTCATCAGAGCTGCCAGTCAGTATATTTACCTCACTTCTTGGAGCTCCACTGCTTATCATTCTGCTTATCAGAGCTAATAAAAAGGAGGCGTTATGATGTCCGATTTATTCAATACTACATTTTCTGCTGCCGGAATATCTGTATATTATGGCAGCACCTGTGCGGTTGATAACGTAAGCTTTGACCTTATGCCAGGACAGCTTAATGCTGTTATTGGCAATAACGGCTGTGGTAAAACCTCCCTTATTAAAGCTATTATGGGACTTATAAAGCACAACGGAAAATGTCAGCTTAATGAACACTTACTTGAAAACCTCTCTGTTAAAAAAAAGGCCCAGCTGATAAGCTACATTCCCCAAAGAAACAATCTTACCATAAGTATGACCGTCAGGGAGGTATGTCTGCTTGGCTTCAATCCTCATATGCACATACTTGGAGGCTACACCACAGATATGATAAAACGTGCCGATAAAGCTATTGATATGGTTGGACTTAATGGTTTATACGAATCAGACTTCTTAGCTTTAAGCGAAGGGCAGAAGCAGTTATGTATTCTGGCACGCACCATAATAGAGGCTTCCCCTCTGCTTCTTCTTGATGAACCGGATAGTGCACTTGATTTTTCTAACCGTCATCTTCTTATGCAGCGCATAAGAAGCATTGTATCCGATGGCAGATGCGTACTTATGTGTATTCACAGTCCCGAGCTAGCTTTGGAATACTGCGATAATATATTTCTTATGAAAGCCGGAACAATACTTACCAGCATTAACACTCATACAGACTCCATTGATATTATTAACGAAAAGCTGTCTCTTATATATGATAATATTAATGTTATTGAATGTACCGATATCCACCATAAAACACACCGTGTAGTTGTGGCACTATAAACCTTTACTACAGATATATATCTATTCACACAGGACACACATACGTTATAAAAGCATTTACTGAAATGAGGTGACTTATTCTATGGATAATTGTTATTTAGACGCTCTGGCTGTCATTACATTTTTTAAGATGTCAGAAAAAAAGCATCTTTTTATTACCGGAGACCGGGGAAGTGGCAAATCATATCTGTTAAACAGCATTTTAAACCAGACTAAAGACGCTACGGATATGTCTGATTTTTTCAATTTCAATTATCTGCTAAGCCGCAGAACGGACACCCCAGAAGTTGTTATTAAATCCAATCTTATAGATGATGGAAAAGAATATGTGATTGGCAGACCACGTACACTCACTCCTGTTTCCCCTAAAAAAGGCAACAATATGACCATTGTAGAGGATGGCTTTATTAACTGCGCCTGTCCTGCTATTATGAAGCATCTTATGACCTCTGCTGATAGTGTATTTGTTATTGACGAGCTTGGTTATCTGGAAAGTTCCTGTGGTGAATTTCAGGAGCATATCAGGACTCTTCTTGATAACTCACGCGTATTAGCTGTCATCAGAAAACAATCCACGGAATTTCTTGACAGTATTAAAAACAGATCTGATGTACTTTTAATCGATATTGATAATACCTTCAGCTCTATTTCGTGCATTATTATGGCATCTGGTATGTCAAAAAGATTCGGTACCAACAAGCTTTTAGCATCCTTTAACAACAACACTCTCTTTGAAAATGCGATAAATATAAGCCGCTTTGTCAGCTTTGGTAAAACTCTTGCCGTAACCCGGCATGATGAACTTGTACAGATATGTGAACGGGAACATATACATTGCATAAAACACAATATGCCTTACAGAAATGATATGGTACACCTTGGTGTTTCCCACATTATAAAGGAATCCTGCTGCCAGAAAAACAACTGCACTCAGGGAATATTATTTCTTCCATCAGACCAGCCGCTCATCACTAAGACAAGCCTGCAGCTGCTGTGTCTTTTATTTATTTACTACAACAGCAGTCATTTTGCTTGTAATAACGCAGATAAATCCAGCAATGCCAATACTGATTATTCTAATAATGATTATTCCAATAATAATAACAATAATAATAACAATAATAATAAGATATGCCGGCTTGCTTTCAACGAAAACGCAGGTGCACCAGTAATATTTCCTGCGTGCTATTATAATGAGCTTCTTACACTTCCACAGGGCAAGGGTGGAGGCTTTATTGCAAAAAAACATCCTGCACAGGTTGTTTTAGTTCCTGCACAGGATGAATATGAATTATATGATATTGATACTCCAAACGACCTTATTCGTCTTTCCAAGTATACTGACTAATTGCTGTACCTTATTTAGTTACAGCCTTTTCCTTTATTGTTGCTGCTTCTTCTGAAACAACTTCTTTAACTGTTTCCTCAGCTTTATCCTTAGGAAGAATTATGTTAAGTAATATCGCTACAAATGCTGCTGGAACAATACCTGACTCACCAAACATAAGCTGTACTGCCTGTGGTGTATGTGCAAGGATTGCAGGGCTTACACCCATACCATAGCCTACACCCAGTGCAACAGATACAATAGAAAGTCTTCTCGCATCAAGCGGTTCCTTAGTAATAAGCTGTATTCCACTAACAATGATTGATGAGAACATCATAACTGCAGCACCACCAAGTACCGACTGTGGCATAATTGATATTAAGGCTCCAAGCTTAGGAATAAGACCACATAATATAAGGAATACCGCACCAGATGCAAGTGCAATTCTGTTAACAACCTTAGTCATTGCAACAAGACCAACATTCTGGCTAAATGATGTATTAGGAAGCACACCGAAAAGTGCTGCCAGCGATGAACCTAAACCATCACACATAACTCCTCCTGAAAGCTCTTTATCTGTCGCTTCTCTTCCTACTCCACCTACCATAACACCTGATATATCACCAACGGTTTCTACTGCTGTTACAACAAACATCACAAGCACAGGAAGTATTGCTCTTAAATCAAACACCGGCTTAACTGGCATAAACTTAGGAATCGCAATCCACTTAGCTTCTGCAACCTTATTCCAGTTAAGTACCCATGATTTAGTATATTCAACTCCCTCAGCAGTAACTGCTGTATGTGGAAGCACACAGCCCATAATAGCTGCTACAATATAACCAACTATAATTCCAATGAGTATAGATGATGAACTAAGATATCCCTTTGTCCAGTGCTTAACGAATAATATAACAACAAGCACAACAAACGCCAGAAACAGATTCTCTAGTGAGCCAAAGTCCTTAGCTCCGTTTCCACCACCGAATGAATTAATACCAACTGAAATAAGTGACAATCCAATAGAAAGCACAACTGTTCCTGTTACAACTGATGGGAAAAATCTTCTTAACGGCTTAATAAATGCACCAAGCACAGTTTCAAAAAGACCACCTATAATGGAAGCGCCCATAATAGCACCATAGGCTAATATTCCGCCTCCCATAACCTTTGTTATACTGCTGAACACTCCGATAAATCCAGAGCTCGTACCCATAATAATAGGCACCTTTCCTCCAACAGGTCCTACTGAAAATAACTGTATAAGCGTTACAATACCAGCTATAATCATAGCATTCTGTAAAAGTGCAACCTGAATAGATGCATACTCACTTCCTGCACCAATACCACAGGCTCCTGTAATAATAAGCAATGGTGTAAGATTTCCTACAAACATTGCCATAACGTGCTGAAGTCCAAGCGGTATCGCCTGTTTTAGTGAAAGCTTTCCATTAAAATCATATGCCTCCGGCATAAGTTCTTTTATCTTTTTCATATATCCTCCGGTATATTAACCATAATCTATCTGTTATTAATCTCATATGAAGAAGGTCTAGGGAAAATCATTATGCAAGTACTTGATTTTCCTTAGACCTTCCTTCTGTATGACTAATGACCTGCGCTCATTATCTCTGCACATCAAATGAAGCATTATTCATAAGCCTCTTAATCTGGCCAACGCTTGTGATGTTAGTATCGCCGCGGATAGCGTGCTTCATTACTGAAGAAGCTACTGCGAAGTTGACGATATCTTCGTGCTTCCAGTCATTCTGCATAAGAGCATAGATAAGACCAGAAGAAAATGCATCTCCACCACCAACACGGTCAACAATCTCAAAGTTGAGTGTCTTGCTTTCGTAAGTCTTTCCGTCAGCATAGTAGAAAGCCTTAAGAGAGTTATTACTTCCTGAATGAACATAACGTACTGTTCTTGCAATTGCCTTCATATGGTACTGCTCATCAATAGCCTTAAACACTCTGTCCATATCCTCAAATGATGGATCCATAGTAAGACCATCCTTAACATCTGTACCATCTGCATTGTATACATGGATAGGCTCAATACCTATAAGTACATCTACATATGGAAGATATTTGCTGAGTACATCCCTTGCAGTTTCAAAAGACCATAATGTACTTCTGAAATTAGGATCAAAGCTTACTGTAAGTCCAAGCTTCTTAGCTGCCTTGATAGCCTTATCTATAAGACGACGGCAGTTATATGAAAGAGCTGGTGTGATGCCACTTAAATGTAACCAGTCATAATCCTTTAAGATGTTCTCAAAATCTACATCCTTATAATCATATTCAGCAAATGCTGAGCTTCCTCTATCATATATTACCTGTGAAGGTCTTACTGAAACACCTTCTTCAAGGTAATAAAGTCCCATTCGCCCGTCAGACTTGATAATGTGCTTAGTGTGTACATCATTAGCCTTAAGGTAGTTAATACAAGACTTACCAAGGTCTGTGTTAGGTAATACTGTAAAAAATGTTGAGTCAACACCAAGGTTAGCTAAAGAAACTGCTACGTTGGCTTCTGCTCCACCATAGTTAACTATGAAATTGTGGGTTGTAACTATCTTCTCATAGTTAGGTGGTGATAATCTTAACATCAATTCGCCAATTGCTATGAACTTCATATGTGCCTCCATCTATCATTAAACTTTAAACCTGATATTAAGTAATATTTTATAGCAATAATCTGTACTTTTATTGCTCTATATTGTCAAAATAATACTCCATTTAATGATACTACTTATCCTATAAAATTGCAAATTGTATTTAACGCATTAACTCACAAATACCGCAGTATTTTGTTGCATTAACACGCCATTTCATTGTATAATTAAAAATATTTTGAAGCGAGGAAAGTAATACCTATGGACATTTACGAATCATTGAACTCTATTTTAGTAACTTTATTCAATGATATAATGAACATTGAAGAAAAGGCTTTAATTACAGATGAATTTTCTGACATCACAGTTACTGATATGCACATAATTGAAGCTATCGGAATTAAAGAGCCACGCACTATGGGAACAATATCAAAGGCCTTAGGCGTGACTATGGGAACTCTTACAGTCGGCATTAACGGACTTGTTAAAAAGGGATATGTAATAAGGACAAGAAGTGAAGAAGACCGCCGTGTCGTATATGCTTCTCTCACACCAAAGGGTAATGCGGCATACAATCACCATATGAAATTTCATCAGGATATGATTAAACATATCACTGGCGATTTAAGCGAAGATGAAGCCGCCGTACTTATTAAGACATTTACAAGGCTTGAAGATTATTTTAAAAGCATATCATAGCATTTATAATGTCTATGTAATTATATTAACATATAGCTATGCTGTATAACCGCATAACATTTAACGCACTGACTGCATAGTAAAATCCCCACAGATATAAACTTCTGTGGGGATTTTTTGAAAGATTATTAATCTTTCCGCCGACCGGGCCGGCATAATTTATATATGAGAGTTTTGGAAAAGTAAGCTTATTTAGTTAATTCAGCTGTCTTATATATAAATGTTACTGAATTGTCCTTACCATCTGATTTACCAAGGAATGTGTTGTAATTCTGACCAAGCCTGATTACTTCCTTGATTGTATCTACTGCTGTATCAGCATCATCACCAACAAGACTTGTAATAGCCTTAATACCTGTCTCATTGAATTCTGCCATACCGTCTTTAAGTGTTATAGCACCATCATTAAGCTGTGTTACGCCATCTGCTAAAGTTACAGAAGATGACTTAAGTGTTGATGTTCCATCAGCGAGCTGTGTAGAACCACTTCTTAAAGCTTCATTGTTAGAATTAAGTGTGCTGAAACCGCCTGCAATCTGTTCAATACCACCGTTAAGTGAATCATTGTTACCATTAAGCTGTGCAAGTCCTGCGCTTATCTGTGCTATACCACCATTAAGTGCATCATTGTTGTCGCTAAGCTGTGCAAGTCCTGCGCTTATCTGTGCTATACCACCATTAAGTGTATCATTGTTACCACTAAGCTGTGCAAGTCCTGCATTAAGCTGTGATGCACCTGCGTTAAGTGTATCGTTATTCTGAACAAGTTCACCAAGTCCGTCTGTTAATGACTGGCTTCCATCTGTAAGCTGCTTTAATGCTGCATTAATTGTTTCATTATTGCTAAGATTGCTGACAACTGCATCTAATGCACTTGAAGCACCTATATTACCAGCGGCTTTAATAAGAAGTCCTAACTGGTTAGCATATACATAATCCTTTGAACCAGCCTGTGATACCTGTGGAATATATGGCTTACCGCTTGTCACAGCTTCTGTATATGTCTCTGTTATTATATTAGTTGTATAAGCTGTAAGATACTTTACAAAATAAGTCGATATATCTGTTGCTGCCTCACTACTGCTCTTCTTGCCCAGATCACTAAGGTCTGTTGCTATAGTTACATCACTAAGGCCTAATGCTGTTCCTAATTTCTGTAAATCAGTTGCCTGCTCCATAACAGTCTTTCCTGTTGAGTCTGCTACAGAATTCATCTTATAAGCTGTTGAATTAGCTGCAAGTTCCTTAACAACATTTCCAATAAGTGCTGTCTTAATGCTCTTTATTCCTTCATTTAATTGTGAAGCTCCTGCCTCTGCACTAGCAACACCATCTGTATAAGCCTTTAATCCTGTCTGTAATGAAACTGCACCTGCTGCCGCACTGGCAACACCGCCTGTATATGTTGAAAGACCACTCTGTAATGTGCCTGAACCTGCATTAAGTGCTCCTACACCATCAGTATAAGTCTTTAAACCTGACTGTAACTGTCCTGCACCTGCACCAAGCTGGTTAGCTCCTGCTGTGTATGCACTGATACCATCCTTAAGCTGTCCTGCACCTGCTGCCAGAGCTGTAGCACCATCTGTATAAGCATAGATACCATCTTTAAGCTGGCTTGCACCATCATTTAACTGGTTCACACCATCTGTAAGTGCTGGAATACTGTCAGCAAGTGTCTGTGTACCATTCTGGAGAGTAACTGTTCCATCTGTAAGCTGGTCAGCTGCTGACTGAAGCTCATTCATCTTATCTTCAAGCTTAGCAAGTGAGAAATCATCTGTATCTATATCATTAAGTGTGCTTGTTGTAGCAACTGACATAGACATATCAAGCTCGAAATCCTCTACATCTGCTGATATTTCAAAGTATTCTGGAATATCCATATCAAGGCTTTCACCATCAAACTTAAGGTTTAAAGTATCCTTTAAGCCTGGCATAGCCATACCAAGTGCAATGATATTATCGCCAACCTTGCTTACCTTGCCGTTAGTAACTTCTACATTACTGAACTTATCTGTTGGAAGAAGTGTTCCTGTAATCATAGTAAATGGAACATAAGCTATCTGTGACTTTCCATTAACTGTTATATTCTTCTTCTCATTGTTAGTATAGTCATATCTGATAGTAACCTTACCACTCTTGCCAATCATATCTTCTGGCTTAGTTTCAACACCATTTAACTTGTAAGTAACCTTTATTGAAACAGGAGCAGTCTTATCAGATGTGCTCTGGTTAGTTGTTGTTTCGCCCTTAGAATCAGTAACCTTTTCTGTTACAAGAACGTGATCCTGAGTTCCGTCTGCCTTATCAAATACATATACCATCTCGTCTCTTGTATTTGTCTTTAATGTACTTGTATTTGATATTGAAAGCTCGTTCTTAATAGCATTTGTTATAATATTCTCTGTATTAGAAGCAGCCTCACTGCTTATTGCAACCTCACTGCCTGTCTGATTATATGCTGTGCTAGTGCCACAGCCTGTAAGTGTTGAAGCAATAAGAACAACACTTAATAATACTGAACTATATTTAAATAAAGTCTTCTTAACCATAACTATTCCTCCATTTTCTTACTTCCTGATATATTCTTATATCTGTTACGAAATATGCATCTTTGACCCATTCATATATATTCCTGATTACATATCCTGATTCTTCTTAGGCTTAAATCCTATACTTGTATTGATAATGAGCTTATCACATAATACAAACAATGATGGAAGTATGAAGATAACTACGAACATACTTATAATTGCACCACGCGCCATAAGTGTACAAAGCGAACCAATCATATCAACTGAAGCTATACATCCAACACCAAATGTTGCGGCAAAGAAACCAAGTGCACTAACAATAATTGATGGTATTGATGTTGAAAGAGCTATCTGAATTGCTTCCTTCTTAGCGTATCCCTGACTTCTTTCCTTCTTATATCTTGTTGTCATAAGAATAGCATAATCGACTGTTGCACCAAGCTGGATAGTACCGATAACTACTGATGCAATAAATGGTATCTGTGTATGCGTAAAATATGGAATACCCATATTAACAAAGATAGCAAATTCGATTGCAGAAACAAGTATAATTGGAAGCGATATTGATTTAAGTACGAACAGGATAATAACAAATATAGCTACTATCGATACCGCACTGACTGTCTTAAAGTCCTTATCTGTTATAGTGATAAGATCCTTGGTACAAGGAGCTTCGCCAACTACCATTGCCTTAGAATCGTAAGACTTTACAATATCATTCACCTTACTAATCTGATTGTTAATTTCATCTGATGCTATTTTGTAATCTGTAGCAATCATCATTATCTGATAATCTTCACCCTTAAGCTCTGATACTGTCTTAGCCGGTAAGAATTCCTGTGGAATACCAGACTTAAGTGCTGTGTCAAGTCCGAGTGCGAACTGTACACCATCTACATCACCTAACTTATCAAGCATTTCGTTAGCTGTATCTGTAGACATACTAGAGTCAGCAAGTATCATATAGATTGAATTCATATCAAAGTTTTCTTCCAGCTTCTTGTTAGCCTGTGAGCAGGCAAGGTCATCTGGAAGTGTATCAGATAAATCATAATATACTGATGTATGATTCTGTCCATATATAGCAGGTCCTAATAATACAACAAAGACAATTACAAATATCCATGAGTGGTTTACTATAAATGTAGCAAGCTTATCGAAGTTTGGCATAATCTCACGATGCATTGTCTTCTCTAATGCCCTGTCAAATGTAAGTATCAGTGATGGAAGGATTGTTACACAACCAATAACACCAAATACAACACCCTTTGCCATAACGATACCAAGGTCAAGACCAAGTGTGAAGCTCATAAAGCAAAGTGCAATGAACCCTGCTACTGTTGTTATAGAAGAACCAACTACAGATGTAAGTGTATTACCAATGGCAACTGCCATCGCTTCCTTGTGGTCATCCGGATATATTTCCTTCATTTCCTTGTAGCTGTGCCATAAGAAGATCGAATAATCCAGTGTAACACCTAACTGAAGTACAGCCGCAAGAGCTTTAGTTATATATGAAACCTCACCTAATAAAATGTTAGAACCCAGGTTGTATACAATTGCCATTCCTATACTTATCATAAAAAATACTGGTACAAGAAATGAATCCATAAATATAGCAAGCACGATACATACAAGAACTACTGCTATAAGTACATAAAGTGGTGTCTCTTTCTCCGAAAGATTCTTAGTATCCGTAACTACTGCTGACATACCACTTATAAACGCCTGACCCTCTGTCTTCTCTCTTATCTGTGTGATAGCATTCATAGTATCATCACTTGAAGTTGTATTATCGAAGAATATTGCAAATAAAGTTGTATCTGTGCTGTCATTCTCGAAATACTTTCTGAATTTTGATGGGACAATCTCAGATGGAACATCTTCACCAACTATTCCTGTGTAAGAAATAACCTGTGCAACGTGGTCTACATTCTCTACCTTCTTAATAAGTCTGTCAGTAGACTTGGTATCCATATTCTGGACAACGACCATCGCGTATGCACCCTTATTAAAGTCATCCATAAGAATGTCCTGACCCTGCATAGTTTCTATCTCATTCGGAAGATAATACAGAATATCGTAATTAACTCTTGTATTAAAGTATCCGATTGCAGATGGAATAAGAAGCAGGAAACTCAGAATAAGAATTGGAATTCTGAGTTTAACAATTACTTTTCCAAACTTTTCCATAACTCGCCTCATTTCTACGTCTGCGACGTAATTTTACTTTGATTGGACTGATAACCTCTCAATAATTAATAACTCTCTTAATTAATTACATTTATTATCAATTCAATACATATGACCGTCATCTCTCAAATATGACTTATGGTCATTTTCTTTGCAAGTGTTATTCTAGCACAAAATGACCGATAGTCAATACTCAAAATGACTAAAAGTCATTTTTTTATAGATTTTTTATTTTCAATATGGTAGAATATTAATTGACAGAATAACTAATATTAAACTTGAATTTATTGACAAAATATTTGCATCTGATAAATGAAGTACATAATACGTCATTTATAACCGCATGAATAATGTTATTTATGCCTGCATTAGATTGGAGATTTTATGGGAAAACTTGAGAACAACAAACAACAGAAAAGGACTTCCCTCTTAGATACAGCTTTTAAGCTCTTTACAACGCAGGGTGTTTCCAAGACATCAATTGCCGAGATTTCTCAGAAAGCTGGAATCGCCAAGGGAACTTTTTATCTGTATTTCAAAGATAAATATGATATAAGAAATAAACTCATTTCTCACGAGGCAAGCAAGCTCTTTAAAAATGCAGTGAATGCATTAGAGCTTCATATAAAAGAACAGCAGATTAGTGACCCTTCGTTTACAATTACATTTACCGAGGAGATTATATTTATTGCTGACAACATAATTAATGTGCTTAACACCAACCAGACACTTCTTACATTTATATCAAAGAACCTGTCGTGGGGAATATTTAAAGAGGCTCTTACAACCAATGTCGCTGATGACGACATTAATTTTAAAGATATATACTATGAAATGCTTGAAGACTCGGGTCTTAACCTCAACGAGCCTGAGATTATGCTGTTTATGATTGTCGAGCTTATAAGCTCAACCTGCTACAGCTCAATCCTTTACAAAGAACCAGCTGATATTGACAGGCTCAAGCCTTACCTTTATAAGGCCATTAAGGCAATTATCAATGAACATACAATAGAAGATTAGAAGATAAGAAATCCCCTTCCTTACCAGAAATATTATCTGACAAAGAAGGGGATTTGTACCACTCCACCTATAATTTTAAAATTTACTCTTAAATTTATTTTAGCTAAGACTCTCTTTTAATCACTCTTTTATATAAGTTTTTAACATTTGTGTAACATTTTTTCTTTTAAGAACTAATTTCCCAGAAGCTTATTATATATATCCCTCTTAGATACGCCCCTGTCCCTGGCTGCTGCCTTCATAGCCTCTTTTTTATCAAGTCCCTGTGCTATATACATATCAACGTGTTCCTGCTCAGACATAGTAAGCCACTGTGCCTGTGCTTCCTCTTTAAGCTCATTTCTGTCTTTTCCAGCAATTACAAGAACATACTCGCCCCTTGGCTGGTTATTCTCATAATAACTGCACGCCTCTGCAAGCGTTGTAACCATACTATTCTCATAGCGTTTGGTAAGTTCCTTGCATATAGTAACTGCCCTGCTTCCTCCTAACACCTCAGAAAGCTCTTTAAGTGTCTTTAAAAGCCTGTGTGGAGCTTCGTATATAATCATTGTTCTTGTTTCATCTTCAAGCTCTTTTAATATGTCTTTACGCTCATTCTTGTCCGCCGGAAGAAATGCTTCAAATGCAAAACGTCTTGTTGCCTGTCCCGACATTGTAAGTGCCGTTATACACGCTGCCGCACCAGGAACTGATGATACCTTAATTCCTGATGCAAGTGCCTGCCTTACAAGCTCCTCTCCCGGGTCAGATATTCCAGGTGTTCCAGCATCAGTTATTACAGCGACTGACATTCCTTTAAGCATCTTCTCAACAAGCACCTTTGCCTTATCATACTTGTTATATTCATGATAGCTTGTCATCGGCGTATTAATCTCAAAATGATTAAGCAGCTTTATGCTGTTTCTCGTATCCTCCGCCGCAATAATATCAACTTCCTTTAATATCCTTAACACCCTGAACGTAATATCCTCAAGATTACCAATCGGAGTTGCACACAAATATAACTGCCCAACTCCGCTATTATTATGAGAGCCATTAAATTCTTCAAGTGCCTGCACACTATCATAATCAATATCTGTAATATTATCTTCCATACTGCTCCTCTCTTAAATTCATACTAATTGTACATTTTTAAAAGTTCTTCCGTGTAACTTCCATCGCTATTGTATACAATAAGTGGTTCTTCCACTATAAGCTGTGAACGTCCGCCCTTTACCGCCTCTATAAGCACCATATTAGCTGGCTTATCTATATGCGGATACACAAGCCTTATACGCTTTGGCTCAAGGTGGTTATTCTTCATAGAAGTAAATATATCTACAAGTCTTGATGGTCTGTGAACCATATACATATGTCCCTTAACCTTAAGGCACTTTGAAGCTTCCCTTACAACGTCCTCAAGACTGCATAGAAGCTCGTGTCTTGCGATTGCCTTGGCACTCTCAGGATTAACAATTCCGTGATTTTCATTCATATATGGTGGATTGCTTGTAACCACATTAAAAGAAGCCCCACCTAAAATATGTGAAGCTTCTTTAATATCACCTTTTACAATATTAACCTTGTCTGACAGACTATTAAGTTCAACATTTCTGACAGCAAGGTCATAACTGATATCCTGAATTTCCAAGCCTGTATACATACTGCCTGGATTTTTCGCCTGCATAAGAATTGGTATTACACCATTTCCAGTACCCATATCAAGCACCTTCTGGTTCTTTCCGGCCTTCGCAAATGTAGACAACAACACAGCATCCATTCCAAAACAGAACACATCTGTATTCTGGATTAGTCTGAGATTATCCCTGCATAAGTCATCAATTCTCTCATTGGCATTAATACCTGCATTAATCTTAGCATCAGTCATCATTAATATGGGCTTTTCCTTCCTTTTTCTCAAGCTCTTCGAGTTCTTTTAACTCTTTATCATCTATATTCATTCTGTCGTTTCTTCTCTTAGGCTTAAATCTAAGCTCAGCAACAGGATACTCTCTTATCTCTTTCTCATCTCCATCAAGTGTGACAATTACCTTAACAAGCTGTCTTAACACATTAACGCTTGATACCTCACCCTTTAACTTCTCAGGTGTAGTAACATAATCTCCCACATTAGGAAGGTTGCTGTTAAGCTCCTCGTAAGTTTCCTGCTCATTCTTAAGACAGCACATAAGTCTTCCACACACACCCGATATCTTTGATGGATTAAGCGATAAATTCTGTTCCTTTGCCATCTTAATTGACACTGGTATGAACTCTGGCATATATGTTGCACAGCACAATGGTCTTCCACAAGAACCAATTCCGCCTAATATCTTAGTTTCATCTCTTACACCAATCTGACGAAGTTCAATTCTTGTCTTAAATACTGCTGCCAGATCCTTTACAAGCTCTCTGAAATCAATTCTTCCATCCGCTGTAAAGTAGAACAATACTTTATTATTGTCAAATGTATACTCAACCTTTATAAGCTTCATTTCAAGATTATGCTTCTTAATCTTCTCAAGACATATCTTATACGCTTCTTTTTCCTTTTCCCTGTTCTTAGCTTCCCTTTCATCATCATCAGGTGTCGATATTCTGATAATAGCCTTAAGCGGCTGTACAACTGCTGAATCCTCAACCTCTCTTTCACCAAGAACAACGTGGCCATACTCAATTCCTCTTGCTGTTTCAACAATAACGTGCTGACCAACCTCAACATTATACTGTCCCGGTGCAAAGAAATATATTTTGCCCACCTGCCTGAATCTAACACCAACAACTTTAGTCATCTATTTTTAATCTCCAATCCTGCCAAATATTAATTCCTAACATCAGCCAATTATTCACTAACTGCCTACATATCCTCTTTCATAGCCATAATAAGAAGTTCTATGCATAAGTCAAAATTAACATTGGCCTTAAGTCTTACCTTTACTTTATCTATAGAATTAAGTATATCCTGAATTCCTTCGTATGACATAACCTCAGCCTGCGATTTGATAAGCGAAATCTCATCACTAAATATTAGATAATTCGTATCATTGGTACTCTTAAACATAAGCACGTCCCTGAACCACATAGCCATAAGATCAAGATAATCGTCTATTGTAAGCTTGTAATTAGTCACATCTTTAACAACTGCCATTATGTCTGCCGCCGTCATATCCTTCACATTCTTGATAACGTGCATAACATCATTCTTTAAATGTGCGAATTCCGTACTTTCTATAATAGTCTTAGCACGTCCAATCTTACCCTGTGCAAAATCAGCCGCAAACTTACGTTCATATTCTGACACGTCATAGTTATCCTTAAGATAATCCATAACTACGCTTTCCTTTAATGGCTTTAAATCAAGAAGCACACATCTTGATATAATAGTCTGTAAGAAAATGTCTGCGTTAGTCGTAAGAAATATAACAATACCATACGCTGGTGGCTCTTCTATAGTCTTAAGAAGTGCATTCTGTGCCTGCACTGTAAGCTTCTCAGCCTCATCTATAATGTATATCTTATAACGGCTTGAGTATGGTTTAATAAGCATATCTGATATTATCTGATCTCTTACATCATCTACACCTATACTTGCAGGCTTCTCGTGTCGTACCCATATTATATCAGGCTGATTGCCTGACTCTGTCTGTATACAGGAATGACATTTATTACAAGGCTTATTATCGCCTTCTGCCTCACACTGTAATGCTTTTGCAAATATCTTGGCAATCATCTTCTTTCCAGCACCAAGCCCTCCATTGATAATGTAAGCGTGTGATACCTTATCTAATTTAATTGCGTTCTGTAAATGCTCTTTAATTGTATCGTATCCATAAATATCTGAAAATGTGCTCATTATATACTCCAATCTTATGCTGATATATCAAGCAATAAACCCCTGATATCATCAATTCTTCCTACAATCTCAAGATGATTTTTCTCTTCTTTAACAAGTTCTCCTGCCAGCTCATCAAGATTCTTATCCACAAGTTTAACAATACCATATACTCTGTGTCTGCCTCGTCTATCAAGAAAGTTCTCTCTTGAGAACTTATGGGAACGGTTAACAACCTCGTTAAGAAATCCCTTAACAAGCTCCCTGTACTTTCGCATATCCTTAATATCCATATGCTTTGCAATCTTCTCACCCTGCTCAGTAATCTGTTCCATCATACTGCCAAGCTTTTCCTGAAGATCCTTTTCTTCTATATTACTAATAAGAGTAAACTTAAAACTACTGTCCGTACTCTCTGTATTCTTCACCTGCTGAACTGAAGATGATGTCTGTATATCATTAATCTTTATATCCATAACTTTACTCTCTTTCGTGTCCACCATCATATAATTGTATCATATAAATATCATTAAGACAATTCAAGCCAACTCACTCTTACTGCATTTATAAAAGCTGCTGTTTAATTGCCTCTTTGATGTCCCTGATACAATCCTCTATTGTTCCATCGTTGCTAAATCTCTGATTAATTCCGGCTTCCTTAATCTTTTCCTCCGAAAAATCTTTACTGTCTGCAAGAAAACGCCTGCACATTTCCTCATACTGTGGTACTTCCTGCTTCTGTTCCCTGTTGATAGCTCTCATAAGCCTTATTCCATCATCGACTTCTATATATATCGGTAATATTGCATCTTTTCCAAAGTATGCACAAAATTTATTGTAAGCCTCAATAGTACCTATAACAATGTACTTGTCACCGCTTCCAAGCCTGATCTGCCCATCATCAACTGTAAAATATTTCCATTCACCATATACCGTGTTATATGTCCTCATTTCTATTACTTTATCAGCCGCTTCAAGCTCCAATGCCTTCTCATTATCTACATAATAATACTCTACACCTTCTTTTTCTCCAGCTCTCATAGGTCTTGTTGTATACATAATAACAGTCTTAAGATTTAGCTCCTTATCACCAACTAAAGCCTTAAATATATTATCTTTACCACTTGAACTTTTTCCCATTAAAAATGCTATCTCAGGCATAACAAAGCTCCTTCTTTTACACCTACAACCTCCAGACCTGCCTCACCGGCCGCCTCAAGTATTGCAATAATCTTTCGTGTAATAACCTCTCCCGGACACAATATCGGTATTCCCGGTGGATATACATACACTGACTCTCCACTTATCTTACCATATATCTTCTCATTATTCATCTGAATTTCATCACAACCTGATAAATCCCGCCTGTTAAATGCCTGTGCAATTGTCAAAGCCTGTTCATCCCTGAAATCAACAACATTTATCTTATTACCATTATCCTGATTATTAATTGAACTATAATTTAATCTATTGTCTGCCTCACCATTATGTATGCTATTAAATCTATTATCTAAATCCTTGTCTACTTTTGAATTTAGTATATCTTCCCTATCATATTTACTGATACTCTCATCTATTTCTTCGTCTATCTCCTTTAATGCCGCAAGAACTCTATTATCTAATTCTTCGTCTATCTCTTTTAATGCCGCAAGAAATCTATCATAATACTCCTGCGAGTCAAATATTGATGTCATCGCTATTACATATTTTATAGATGACATTTCAAGCTGGATTTTATATTTATAAAATAGAGTGTCATATAACCATTTTGCATCTTTATATCCTAATACAAGCTTTGATATGTCGTCTGTATTTATTAACCTGATGTGCTTTAATTCTGACAATCCATTTCTTAAAATAGTGAGCTTATCAACATATTCAGCAAATAATTTATCACCGTCATTCTTAACAATGCTTAAGCTTCTTGCTATGGAAGACATTAATATATACGATGGGCTTGTCGACTGGTATATATTCCAATACCTTCTTATGCGTTCTACATCAACTATTCCATAATTAATATGCATAATCGCTGTCTGTGTAAGTGATGGAAGGGTCTTATGTACACTGTTAATTACTACATCAGCCCCACTCTTAACTGCTGACTGAGGAAAGCTTTCTGAGAAATTAAAATGTGCACCATGAGCCTCATCAACAATCAATGGAATATTATATTGATGAAGATACTCTGCTATTGATTTAATATCAGATACATTTCCCTCATAAGTTGGTGATGTAAGTATCACGGCTTTAATATCATTTCTGTCATGGTCTGAGCTGTATTTATCCACAATGACCTTAATTTCTTTTAATGTTATCCCCTTATAATACCCATATTCCTCATCATATTCTGGATAAATATACACAGGATTCAGTTCATTGAGGATAACTGCATTATACACTGATATATGACAGTTTCTTGCCATTATAACAACATCATTTTTATGGGTAACTCCGCATATTGCCGACATATTACCTGCAGTACTTCCATTTACCAGATACCAGCTCTCATCAGCTCCATAAAGCTCCGCCGCCTCATCAAACGCATCTTTAATAATAGTTTCGGCATTGTGCATATTATCAAAACCATTAATCTCCGTTATATCTTTCTCATATGGATTTCCCATATCACCCATATATAACTCAATTAATTCTTTATTTCTCTTAGCCCCCGGCATATGCATAGGTACTATATTTTCATCTTTATATTTATCTAACTTAGACAATATATCATTATATTTAACATTCGGTTTAATGTCTGAATTTTTATTTGTAGTTCCTGCATTGCCATTCAATAATATATCATCATATTTAATATCCTTATTTGTAGTTCCTGTTTTATCCGATTTTCCTGTTTTATCTAAATTCAACTTTATACTCTTATCTTCATTACAATTCATTGTTACACTCTCATCTTTTATTTACTGTTATTTATTATTGGGATACAAAAAAACCATAGATACTACATAACGTAATACCTATGGTATAAATAAGTGCCTAGAACCGGAATCGAACCAGTGACACGAGGATTTTCAGTCCT
>OGCP01000394.1_pt1 | contig 21419 bp, 20 predicted proteins | sample 1570191 | NCBI WGS metagenome assembly OGCP01 (sample SAMEA2582180, study PRJEB24529) | metagenome | biome: Human gut stool | place: China | collected 2011
GGATGACAGCCATGTCCGTTCCCATTTCCACGTGCAGGGTCTCGGAAAGCCTGTGGGGTGAAGGTGTTTATGGGAGCTTCTACCGGAAATATGCTGGTGGACGATGAACAGATCCTGGAAAGTATTTTCGCCAACGCACCCTGCCTGGTAGCAACACATTGCGAGCATACCCCGACAATAAAGCATAATGAGGAGACATGGCGGGCTCGTTTGGGGGACGCTATTCCTGCTGGCGAACATGCCGCTATTCGTTCTGTGGACGCCTGCCTGACATCTTCCCACCAGGCCGTCTCTCTGGCGAAAAAACATCGTACCCGATTACATGTCCTGCATATCACCACCGCAGATGAACTCGCTCTCTTTGATGCTGCTCCCACGCTGGAGGCGCTGCGCCAGAAAACCATTACAGCTGAAGCCTGCGTTCATCACCTGTTTTTTAATTATGACGATTATGAAATGCTGGGGCATAAGCTCAAATGTAATCCATCCGTAAAATCCTCTTTTCATCAGGAAGCCCTCTGGAGAGGCGTTAATGAAGGCATTATTGACGTTATCGCGACTGACCATGCGCCGCATTTGCTGGAGGAAAAGCAGAATGACTATTTTGCTGCGCCTTCCGGCTTACCGCTGGTGCAGCATGCTCTTCCTGCACTGCTGGATATGAGCAGCAGGGGGATTTTTACCCCGGAAATGGTGGTGAGAAAGACAAGCCATGCTGTAGCCGAGCGCTTCCAGCTCAAAGATCGTGGCTATATCAGAGAAGGCTATTGGGCGGACCTGGTGGTTATCGATCCGTTTAGTCATCAACAGATAATCCGGGAGGATGTGGCATACAAATGCGGGTGGTCCCCCTTTGAAGGCCGGATTTTGTCAGGCGGGGCGGTTGATATGACGCTGGTAAATGGCCACGTTATCTGGAATGGGCGCACCATACAGCAGAAGTACGGCCTGCCACTGGAATTCTGTCGCTAGCCACGTATTTATTTTGCTCAGGCATAACTTCTCCCCGAGAATTCAGAAGAGGCAAATCTTGTGAGTATTATTATTCCTGGTTCTTTCCCGGCACGACGACTGCGCCGTTCTCGCACCCATTCTTTCAGTCGCCGTCTGGTCGCTGAAAATCAGCTGACCGTAGATGACCTGATTTTACCGGTATTCATTATTGAGGGGCAAAACCTGCGGCAGGAAGTGCCGTCGATGCCGGGCGTATTTCGTCTGTCGGTTGATATGTTGCTTCATGATGCCGCGCAATTTGTTCAGGCAGGTATACCTGCTATTGCACTATTTCCGTGTATAGAAAGTTCTGCTAAATCGCTGATGGCAGACGCTTCGTGGGATCCATCCGGTTTAGTACCGCGAGCTGTAAGGGCGCTGAAAAAGGCTTTTCCTGAACTCGGGGTGATAACTGACGTTGCTCTTGACGCCTATACGACACATGGTCAGGACGGCATCACTGACGAAAATGGATATGTACTTAATGAGCCGACAAAAGAAATTCTCACCAGACAGGCGCTTACCCACGCCGAAGCAGGCGCAGATATTGTCGCTCCAAGCGACATGATGGATGGCCGCATCGGTCATATCAGACAAGCGTTTGAAACGAATGGACTGCTTAATATCCAGATAATGGCGTATTCAGCAAAATACGCGTCGAACTATTATGGTCCTTTTCGCGAGGCGACGAAATCTGCTGTATCACTGGGTAAACGGGACAAAAAAAGCTATCAGATGGATCCGGCGAATGCAATGGAAGCTATGCATGAAATTGCCCAGGATTTGCAGGAAGGGGCAGACATGGTGATGGTTAAGCCGGGCATGCCTTACCTGGATATTATCAGGGAAGCCAGGAAAACTTTTGCAGTACCCGTCTTTGCCTATCAGGTTTCAGGGGAATATACGATGCATATGGCCGCTTTCCGAAATGGTTGGCTGGACGAAGAAAAAACGGTGCTTGAATCACTTATGTGCTTCAAACGCGCCGGGGCGGATGGAATACTGACTTATTTTGCCAATACAGTAGCCCAGTTGCTTAATCAACATAAACGGGAATATTGATTCCCTGTTGACAAAATTCCTTAGTCGCTAAGCAGGAGCACCGCTGAGAGTAAACGTCATAATCAGCGAGAATTTCTATACTTTAATTCTTATCTTTATTGCGAATTCTGACGAATCGTTTGTATCAGCCCAATAATCTGGAGGAAGCAGTTATGGTCGAAACCAGTAAACAGGACCGTATGCCTTATCTACTTTTCCTGTGTGAAAACCGCATTCTTGCACAGAATATCGATGGTCATGTCATTGATCTTGGTGGATTAACCAAACAAAACGGCACCATTGACTGGCTTCTGGATAGCAATAAGGAAAAGGGGGAAAATCTCAAAACAGAAATCGAAGCGCTGGAGGATATTGCCAATAAGATAGATTTTCTTTTTCTTGATGGTCAGTTTACCAGCCTTCCTGACATATCGGCTGAATATAAAGATAAGCTTACATCAGCCCCTTCAATGGAAATCGTATTGAATGAACTTGGCGATAAGCCATAAGAAAGCCCAACGTCAGGAAGCTGATAAAAAGGAGGAAAGGCATGTCGGTCAAAAAAATAGCAGTTATTGGTGCAGGCGTACTCGGCCTGTCCGTGGCCCGCTCCCTGGCGCAACAGGGAGCAAAAGTCACTGTTTTTGAGCGTAGCCATGTGGGGGCGGGGACAAGCAGCACGACTTTTGCCTGGATTAATTCAAATGGCAAAACACCAGAAAGTTATCATCATCTCAATGCCCTGGCGATTGACGAACATATCCGGCTACAACAGGAACGGACTACAGAAGGTCATTGGCTAAAAGCGACTGGGACTTATGAATGGGCGGCTGGTGCGCCAGAGCAAAAACGGTTACAAGACCGGGTCAGCCGTCTTTTGGAACTGAACTATCCTGTTCAGAACCTTTCCGCAGATGAACTTAAGCGCAAAGTTCCTGAAATCCGCGTGGGATCTCATGCCGGAGATATCTGGTATTTTCCAGGTGAATGCTTACTGGTACCTTCCGTTTTTATGGCATGGCTGGTGTCCGAGCTTCATGTTCATAACGCCGAACTGAAAACACAAAGCGAAGTGACAGAGTTAACTGAAGAAAAAAATAGGGCAGAGATAAGCCTTGCCAATGGCGAACGTTGGCAGGGAGACAGTATAGTCATTGCGGCGGGAAGATGGTCTGCCGAACTCGCTTCGCTACTTGGGCAGCAACTGGCAATGATCGATCCGAACCAGCCGAATAAAATCGCATGTGGTTTTCTGGGCTATACGCGCCCGGTGTTAACCCAGTTACAGGCGAATTTAATCACGCCAGGGTTAAATGTCCGGCCAGAAGGAGGGGGGCGATTACTGCTTCAGTGTCCCGACCTTGACAGCTTTGCCAATCCTGCAAATCCGGCACCGGTAGATAGCTATATCGGTGAAGAAATGCACAAAAGGCTACGGAAGCTATTTAATAATATGGAAATGGCACAGCTGGAACGTATAGCTGTTGGGCGGCGTTCCCGACCGGCAGATGGTCTTCCAGGGCTTGGTTATATCTCTGGTAAGCGACGAATCTACCTCATGGTGACGCACAGTGGTATGACTCTGGGGCCGTTGATCGGACGGCTTTGCGCGGAAGAGATTCTCCACGATAAGCGTTCTTCGCTTTTGAGTGATTTCTCTCCTGAAAGATTACTTGGGAAAACGGCAAAGGATTTTCCTGCTTTTACTACGTTACATTTCCCGGCTGCACAGTAATTTTTCAGTCGATGTTCACCACTGAAATGAGGATCAGAAAGCTAATAAACTAGATCCTGTTCAGCGGCATTAACAAAAAGCCTGTCCAACATGGGCAGGCCTGAAGCGTTTAAGCTTGCAAAAATACGACAAGGTGTGTGATGTCAGGCTATATCTGGCCATTATAGCCCGCGTACGCATTGGTTACAGTCAGCCAGAACGCCTTCTGTAGAGGAACATCACTACCCAATAGTATCATTTTTTTGTGGGTGTGTTATGTTATTTTATAACATCCAGGCTCATATTCCGCATACCGAAAGATAACTAGTTGTTATGCGTTTTCTCATACTGTAGTTTCAGAGGAAGATTTAACAAGAGGTTAACATGAAAATCAGTAAGATAGTTGCATTCTCCCTGACAATGGCTTCGACTCCGGCTCTGGCATTTCAGGCGAAAGATACGACTGGTTCAGATCTTTCAGGAAAGCAGTTGCGCGCAACAGAAGACAGCATCATCAGTAACTTTTACAGCCAGCATAGCAGGCAGTTTCAGACGACGACTTTAGGAACCTGTGCTGCTGTGGCAGTACCTGGATGCAATTGCCCTTTCTGTTCAATGTTGCGTAATCAAAAGCTTTGAGAGAGTTAAATAAATATATTACTTGTAAGAGCTGAAAGCTGAAAAGATTCTGGTGTAATCAACTAGAGCAGTAAATGCTGTAAAGTGAGGTGAATAGTATGAAAGGGAATTTGATATTCATGGATGTTATTCCCAGGGTAAATTCAAAAAGATTATTAAAGCCAGAAAGTAGATCTGCTATCAGCAGATCTACTATGAAAGGCGTTGTTAGGTTTGACAAGTATTAATGAGCGTGATCATCATGATGATGAGCTTCATGATCGTGATGTTCACCATGTACTTTTCCTGAACCGCCGACTGCAACAATATTAAATGGCTGCCCTTCGACGCTAATTTCACTGGTCTTTTTAAAAGAAGTAGCGTCTAACACAATAATTTTACTTTTCAACGGATCGGTGACGTAAATTTTATTGTCAGCGACTGCGATTCTCGGCCGTGGATCATTCCAGTGGCCATCCATTGAATAGGGATCAGTGACACGCACTGACTGCGAAATTTCCCCTTTCAGGACATCTATTTGATTAAGCTTTCCGTCTTCTGTAAACACATAGGCGAATTTCGCGCGTACCGGGTCTACAACGAAATGGACTCGACGGGTAGGCAACTGAATCAAACGGAAGCTATCCGATTCGGTAGGATCGACCAGAATAATCCGGTCTGGCCCATAATTACCGATAAAATATTGCATTCCCTTACCACCGATCAAGGTGGATGTGCTTCCCTCTGGCAACGTTTTCGCGTAGGGAAGGTGCCTGATAACCGGTGCCGCATTTTTTTGCGTAATCAGCAGGAGGCCAGTCTCACATGATAGGGCAAAAGTATCACCCGAGCCGGCTGAGCCGTGAAGTCCGGGGCATAAGGCATCATCACCCACTTTTTTACCTTGCAGGTCCACCACGCGAGCGCCGACAGGTCGTTTTGACGCATCATCAGGGTTGGGAATGGATACGACAGCATAATTATCGTAAGGAACAGCAACGCCGTGATGTGGCGCAACAACATTTACTTTCGTTATATTCTTCTGACCTTTAAGAACGGCGCTTTCACCCAGGATTTGCGCGCTATCTTCCCCGTCAAACCACTGGGCAATTTTGCCCTGACGTTCAACAAAATGACCAGGTTTTTTACCCGTTAGTTCCAGCGGTAATAATTTGGGAGCGTCAATATCAATGTCTGCATGATCTCCGTGATCATGGAAAGCAATGCCTGAAGCGATTGTAGATACTACGCCAGCACTACCCTGGATAGCGAAAATTGTGGCACCACTTTCGCTGCGAGATAAATTTGCAGGGCCTTTAACATTAAATGTTGCGAGCTTATCTCCATCCAGTGCATCAATAACATTCACAACGGGTTTATCATGATCGGCGATGAACAGACGCCATGCGGTTACGTCTTCATCTGCGAAAGCAGGCATCACAGAAAGGCCCAAAAGCAGCGTTGAGATTGAAGTAGATAATAAGCGTTTCTTCATAATGTTCTCCATCATATATAAAACTGTTCGGCGGGTATTTATGGCTGGGTATTACGGCTATTGCTCGCCGCTGTCGCAATCGCCGTTACGTTATGTTCCATCATTTCCAGGTAGGTAGAAGCCGGTCCTCCTGGTTCTGACAAGGCATCTGTATAAAGCACGCCAGCCACGTTAAGGCCAGCTTCTCTGGCAATTTGTTCAACCAGACGTGGATTGGAAATATTTTCAGAAAAAACAGCTGATGCGTTATTTTCTTTAATTTTCTTAAGTATGCCGGCAACGTCAGCGGCAGAGGCCTCTGATTCGGTGGATATACCCTGAGGGGAAAGGAAATGTATACCATATGCCTGTTCAAAATATTTGAATGCATTATGGCCTACGACGACAGTACGCTTTTCCTGTGGGATCGTAGCGACAGTCTTAATAATTTTATTTTCCAGATCCGCAAGTTTTGCATCATAAGCACGGGCATTAGCCTGATAAAAATCACAATTACTTTTATCTTGTGCACAAAAGGCTTCTGCAATATTTTTCACATATATTCTGGAATTCCCTACTGATTGCCAGGCATGTGGATCAAACGGTGCAGCATGAAAGACCGCTTTACCGTCATAAAAATGATAGTGTCCGCCTGCCGGGTCCTGGAGAATATTTGCTCCTTTTGTTGTTTCAATTACCGGTGCGGAAGTTTCACTTGCCTCGATCAACCGTGAAATAAAGCCTTCAAGTTGTAAACCATTTACCAGTATGACATCCGCTTTAGACATAGCGATCGCGTCAGCAGGAGAGGGCTCATAAACATGGGCATCGCCATTAGGGCCGACAATAGTACGCAGTTCGATGCGGTCCCGACCGATGTTTTTTGCCATATCGCCAATAACAGAAAAGCTTGCTATGACATTAATTTTCGCTTTCGCCGGGAAAGTAAAAAGTAAAAAAAGCATTGATGTCGTCAGGATGCATAAAGATATAAAACCGGGTTTTCTCATTAAATAATTTCCTCGATTTGTAGTGAAAAGATTAACGAAGTTTTTTTAAGTGGATGTTTTTCACCATCATGGCAGCAGCAGAGACAAGATACATAATTCCCACAGATAATATGATTGACGGTCCTGAAGGTAGTGAAAAATGAAATGAAAATAACAAACCGCTTATACATGCAAGCATTCCTATCAGGACAGAGGCTATGCACATTGTTGCTACACGTCTCGTCCAGAAACGAGCCGTCACAGCTGGCAAGACCATTACCCCGACAGAGAGCAAAGTGCCGAGTGCCTGAAAACCAGCGACAAGATTCAGTACCACCAGGGCCAGGAAAATAAAATGGACTGGCGATCCCAATCGTGAAACGGAGCGAAGAAATAAAGGGTCAAGGCACTCAGCAATAAGTGCGCGCCAGAATATAGAAACCAGCAGAAGTGTGAGCAGCGCGACAGAGAAAATTAACAACAGCGCTTCGTGATTGAGTGCAAGCACAGTTCCAAATAGGACATGCATAAGATCCACGCTTGAGCCTCGAAGCGATACAATGAGCACGCCGACTGCGAGTGAGATTAAATAAAAAGCAGCCATTGAAGCGTCTTCTTTTTGCACTGTTAAGCGGGAAACCGCCCCTGCAAAAATAGCGACTATCAGCCCTGCGACAAGCCCACCAATAGTCATCGGTAATATATCTAATCCGTAGAGTAAGAAGCCAAATGCAGCACCGGGCAAGATAGCATGTGACATGGCATCACCAACCAGACTCATACGGCGTAATGTTAAAAAAACGCCAACCGGGCAAGCGCTTAAACAAAGCAGAAATGAACCATAAAGCGCCCGGCGCATAAAACCGAAGCCGACAAAAGGTGCTAGAACCCATTCATGAAGCCAGTTCATGAATGTGTAGCCTCATGTTGCCCAGGTAAAGCACGTGCTGTGCCCATATTCTGTGCCGGTAGAAGTGAGGTATGGCGCAGAACTTGTTCTGTTTCGTCCCATGCCACTAATTTACCGTTTAACAAAATGGCCTGTGGAAAATGATTTCTAACCAGACCGATATCATGCATGACAGCTAAGACAGTACGTTTCTGAGCATGCCAGCGGTTTATCAGCACAAGCAAGTCATCAATAGTAGTGGCGTCAATGGCATTAAAAGGCTCATCAAGCAAGATGATGTTTGCCTGTTGAAGAATGACCCGTGCGAAGAGCGCGCGTTGAAGCTGCCCCCCGGATAATGCACTAAGCTGTCTTTTTTCAAACCCTGCTAATCCTACTGATCCCAATGCATCAGTAAGCCGTTTACGATCCTCAATTCTGTGATGACGGAATAACCCTCTTTCAGGCCATAAACCTAGGGAAACTAAATCTGAAACAGTTGCAGGGAAAGTGCGATCCAATTCCGATATTTGTGGCAGATAGGCAATGCGCGCCTTTGGTTCTACGGTACAGGAGCCACTTAACGGAGCCAGAATCCCTGCGATACCTTTAAGCAGTGTTGACTTACCAGAACCGTTAGGGCCGATGATGGCTGTAAGGGACCCTTTTTGTATCGTCCCGGTAATATTTTGTATCGCAGGTAAACCCTCATAACCCAGCGCCAGATTTGCAAAACGCAAAGAGTAGTCGTGCATGACATCCATTCCACATAATAAGTTACTTTTTGTAACGTTATAACATAACAAATGTAATGTAAACGTTTAATCGATTTTTTGATATGGAACGTGCATGTACGAAGCCAGGCTTAAGGTAGCGTTAAAATTGATAATCGTTTCAGCGAGTAAGAGAAAACATAAAAGGCTAAGGTTAATTCCTTCAGATAACAGCGAGATTAAATATTTGATACCTAGGGAATGTTGGGAGGATCAAGCTGTTGCCATAAAAAATGGTGCCCAAAAGGGCACCAGATGCATCAGGTACCGATTATCCCGCCATTCGATTTAGTGATAACGACTGTTGAAGAACGTGGTCGTCCGTCTGATCTTGAATCTGGCCAGTTGGAGATAGCCCGAGGGTTGCTCGGATCGGTAATGTCGTCGCCGCCTTCGCCGGGATGCTGGATATTAATAAACAGCGTACGGTTGTCCGGCGTAAAGGCGATACCGGTAATTTCACACCCGCGTGGCCCGGTCAAAAAGCGGCGATACTCATTGGTGCCGGGCAGGGTCGCTATCATCTGGTTATTCCCCATCCCTTCATACGCCTTTTTATTAATCGTACTGGAGGAAACATCAGTCTGGATCCACAGCACGCCGCGGTGATCGAAGGAGAGCCCATCAGGGCTGCCGAATTCTGCCCCCTGCATGGAGCCTTTCGCTTTAGTATCGTCACTGTCAGTACGCCCGGCGAGCACCAGAATATTCCACGTAAATTTCGCTGAGGCGGGGTCTGCCCTCTCTTCGCGCCAGTGCATGATATGGCCGAACTGGTTGTTGGCGCGCGGGTTGGCTGCGTCAACCGGGGCTTTGCCCTCTTTACCGCGATCGGAATTGTTGGTGAGCGTGCAATACACGCTGCCTTTCGCATGGGTATCAACGGCTATCCATTCCGGGCGATCCATTTTTGTTGCGCCCACCGTATCGGCAGCAAGGCGCGTTTTGATCAGCAGATCGCCCTGATTGTCGAAACCCTTGCTTGATCAAGGCCATTTTCACCGAAGATTAGCGGCAGCCAGTCGCCGGAACCGTCGTCATTGAATCTGGCGACATAGAGCGTGCCTGACTCCAGCAACTGCATATTTGCCTTGCGATCGCCAGGGTCATATTTGTTCTCGGAGATGAATTTATAGATGTATTCAAATTTCTGATCGTCGCCCATATAGACCACAACGCGATTATCCCCCGCCAGCGTCACGGCGGCACCTTCATGCTTAAAGCGACCTAATGCGGTATGTTTGCGCGGTGTGGAGGTCGGATCGTAGGGGTCAATCTCCACCACCCAGCCAAAGCGGTTCGGCTCGTTGGGCGTTTTATCGACGCTGAAACGTTCGTCAACCTCGTTCCAGCGGTAGGATTCATCGCTATCGCTAATGCCGTAGCGCTTCTCCAGCACGTTACGCGGCGCTTTTTTAACAAAAATATCCGACCAGTTCTCTTCACAGGTCAGGTACGTCCCCCACGGGGTTTTACCATTGGCGCAGTTTTGCATGGTGCCCAGTACCACTTCGCCTTGCGGATCGGCGGCGGTTTTCATCAACGCCTGATGACGCGCCGGACCGCTCAGTTGCATTGGTGTATTAACGGTAATGCGACGAGCAAAGCTGGAGGGACGGACTACCTGCCAGCCCACGTTATCTTTTTTCACCTCGATAACTGATATACCCATCGCATTCTGACCCTTACGGGCCTTATCAAGATCCCAGTTGGCGGTACCGTCTTTAAACAGCATGCCGTTATCAATGTACTCATGGTTGAGCGCCAGCAGACCGTGTGCCGGGTTCTCTTTGCCCTGCGGCAGGCTAAACCAGGCCATGCCGTCATGGTGCATACCGGCCTGCGCCGCCTGTTCGTCGGTGGTGTTGCTAGCGTCGAATTTAAATTCCGGCAGATTACCCTTTATGCCCACAGCATCGCCCCAGCGATAAAACGGACGGGCTATATAGCCTTCCGGCACGGTGACAGTGTCTGCTGTCGAAACGGGAATGCTGGTGAAGCCCAGTGACACCGCTTTAGATAATGCTGAGGGATTTGCCTTCGCCGCGAAGGCGTTTTCTGGCTTGACTAGATAAGGAAAGGAGACGGCAGCGCCCGCCACCATTCCCATTTGCAGAAAGCGGCGACGGGACATAAAAGCGCTGACTACCTCAGAAAAGACGGGGTTCACGCTGTGGTTACTGATCTCATCGCTGTGCTCCTTTTTAAACACCGATTTAAGGGGGCTGCTCATATCGTTTTCCTGTAATTTCCATAGATTTGCGTGGCAATACAGGACAGTTTAAAAAATATTTGTTACAAATTTATAACATGAGAAATAACGGAGGTTCAGGAGAAAAAGCTCACTGGCATTTTTGTATTACTGATAAATAAAGCCGTCCCCACCTAAGCGGAGACGGCTTCGTTATACTAACAATTCAGCGGTTCTCCTGAACCATCATATAAGGCGACACATATGCTTTTCTGCATATATCCAGATAGTCCGACCACCACTGCATCATCGCCTTGCGGGCTTCCAAGTGTTCTGCCTTGTGAATATAAGCCATGCGCACGGTATTGCGCTCCTGATGACTCATCTGGCGTTCTACTGCATCCTTTGCCCATAAACCCGATTCCATCAGCGCACTGCATGCCATTGCCCGGAAGCCGTGACCGCAGATATCCTTTTTCGTGTCGTAACCCATCACCCGCAGTGCCTTATTGACCGTGTTTTCACACATTGGCTTATACGGGTTATGGTCGCCGGGGAAGATCAGTTCATTATTACCGGTGATATCCTTAATCTGTTTCAGAATGGCGATGGACTGTTCTGAGAGGGGGACGATATGCGGCATTCGCATTTTTGCCCCGCGGCCGGAATAACGCACGCCAATAATGGGTTCTCGCGTCGCGGGTATCGTCCAGACTCGGTTTGTGAAATCAATCTCTGACCAGCGGGCGAAACGCAGTTCACTGGAGCGAATGAACACATGCAGCATCAGCAGAACGGCATGCCGGGTCAGTTCACGGCCCTGATGATATGCCCCAATACGTTCAAGCAGTTCAGGCAGCCGCTCCAGTGGCAGGGCAGGATAGTGCCGTCTGACAGGAGGTGTGGTCACGCCGCCAAGATTTGCTGCCGGGTTCGTATCGATTAACCCCTGATGAACCGCATGGCGCATTATGTTACTCAGGTGCTGCCGCGTGCGGGACGCAACTTCCAGCAGACCTTTTTCCTCGATCCTTTTCAGCAGGTCAATGAAATGACGGGGTTTAAGTTCTGATACAGGCAGGTTGCCAATGACCGGAAAGATGTGATTGTTCATGCTGGCAAGCAGACGGTCAGCGGTGTTCTGCGACCATTTTCGGTTACTTTTATGCCACGCCAGCGCCACGTTTTTAAAAACTTTCTCCGGTGTTCGTGAGCCACGTTCAGCAGCCCGCTGCTGTACCGGGTTGATATTCAGCGCCAGCATTTTACGGATACCTTCACGTTGCTGTCGCGCATCAGACAGGGAGATGGCTGGATAGGCACCCAGCGCAATGCGGGATTCTTTACCGCTAATACGGTATTTGAGATACCAGTGGCGGGAGCCACCCGGCTTGACCAGCAGATACAGACCGTGGGAATCGGAGACTTTAAAGGGTTTATCAGAAGGCTTGAGAGTGCGGATTTTCGCGTCGGTAAGGGACATATGGGGGTCGCTCCATTATCGAACTAACCTGACCCCAGATTTGACCACCAATTTTTCCCGATGCGGAGGGTAAAATCAAAATGCACCGGGAAGAGTTTTCACACTAACCTGTTGAATCAACATCAGATAAGGATTCGCAAGGAAGCATGAAAACAGAAAATTGGCTCCTCTGACTGGCACAGACGCCCGACCTGGTATTGCTTGATGAACCCACCAATCATCTCGATCCTCCCGGGCGCGAGGAACTACTTTCCCTTGTAAAAACCAAGGGAATTACCGTCGTGGCGGTATTGCACGATCTGACACTGACAGAATCATTTGCTGACCGTGTTCTCCTCTTGTCGCAGGGGCAATCAGTGATCTGTGACACACCGGAGAGGGTATTGGTATCAGAATACCTTTATCCCATCTTTGGCTTGACCAGTTTTACCGTACCGCATCCCCATACAGGAAAGGCGTTGCGTATTTTTGAAGTTCCGCATTGTGCATAAATTACTTTCTGAGAGTCAGTGATGAAAAAATTGTTTATATCCCTGCTGGCGGTACTGTCTGCCTCAGTAGCCAGTGCTGCTGATTTTCCTGTTACTATTGAAAGTTGTGGGACTCCTGTCACATTCGCCGGTCCGCCGAAAAGGGCTGTTATCAACGACCTTAATATGTCAGAAATGGCGTTTGCACTGCATTTACAGGATCGTATTGTTGGGCTGACTGGTATTAGTGGCTGGTACAAAATGACGCCGGAATTTAAAAAGGCGATGGGCTCGATCCCAGAACTGGCACCCAAATATCCCACTCTGGAAACATTGCTGGCAGCCGAACCTGATTTCTTTTTCGCTGGCTGGAACTATGGGATGAAGGTGGGTGGCGAAGTGACGCCGGATACGCTAAGCAAATATGGCATCAAGACTTTTGTTCTGAGTGAAAGCTGTGTGTTCACCACTGCGCACAAAAATAAAGCCACGATGGATCTGCTGTATAACGATATCCTCACGCTGGGTAAGATTTTTGGCAAGCGCAATGACGCACAGTCCCTGGTCAGCGGCTGGAAAAAGAGGTTGAATGAACTGCCGAAGCCAGCGGCAGGTACCCGTCCTTTAAAGGTGTTCGTCTACGACTCAGGCGAGGATAAACCGTTTACCAGTGGTAAATATGCGATGCCTACGGCCATAATTGAGGCGGCTGGTGGTAAAAATGTAATGGAGGCGGTGGATACCAGTTGGGGAACGACTTCCTGGGAAAGCGTGGCCGCTACTGAGCCGGACTTCATTATTTTGTTGGATTACCAGACGGGCAGCGGTGCGGATGCACTGCGTCATTTTCTTGAGAATCATCCGTTAATGAAACTGACTCCGGCTGTTCAGCATCATCGATACCTGAAATTACAATATGCTGAACTGACACCGGGGCCTGCCAACGTTGATGCGGTGGAAAAACTCGCGCGGGCGATGTACCCGTCAACGGCGAAGTGATGCTCATGTCGTACCGTTATCACTGGGCGATGTGGGGAGCCATGGTAGTGCTGATTGGGTTGATGTTATTCAGTATTACCAGAGGGACAGTTTCACTGTCGCTAATGCAGGTGCTGGGAGCACTGAAGCTGGTGGATGAGCCGGTATCTGCCATGGTCAGCAGAATTGTGACGGATTTACGCGTACCGAGGATGTTGCTCTCTGTGCTGACAGGGGCGGGACTGGCAATGGTAGGGGCGTTGTTACAAACTACCACCCGTAACGATCTGGCCGATCCTTTTTTGTTCGGGCTATCCTCCGGCGCGTCAGCGGGGGCGGTGCTGGTGATCACCCGTTTTGGTGATCGACTTGGTGTATTAACGCTCCCCGTATCGGCGTTTGTTGGTGGTGTGTGTTCCGCCATAGCAGTAATGCTGTTGTTTCATTTTAAAAAGCAACGCGGAGCTGAGCATCTAATTCTCTGCGGTCTTGCCATCTCTTTTTTGTTCGGGGCGCTGACCAGTTATTTCATTTTTTCGGGCGATCAGCGAGCTGCCAGCTCTGTGCTGTTCTGGTCACTGGGTGGTCTGGGATTAGCCACCTGGAATAATTTGCCTTTCGCAGTGTTCAGCCTGGTGTTGCTGTTTGCTTTTGTCCTGTTACGGTGGCGCTCTCTGGATGGTGTGCTGGCAGGAGAACAGACAGCGTTGTCGCTGGGGATTAACGTGAGTCGTCTGCGCATCGAGATTTTTCTTTGTTGCGCACTGGCAACATCGTTGATGGTGGCATTAACCGGCGTGATTGGATTTGTTGGCTTAATGGTGCCTCATCTGTGTCGGCATTTTGCAGGAGTTAAGCATCTGTTGTTGTTACCTTTGTGTGGCGTCTGGGGTGCAATATTACTGTGTGGCGGCGATATAGTCAGCCGGACGATACTGGCACCGCAGGAACTACCAATTGGCATTATTACGGCGGGCATTGGAGGGTTGTTTATTATCATGTTACTCGCACGAAATTCGTCCAGAAATACGGCCTGTTAAGCACATATAAGACAGAAAAATAAGGCTCTGATGTCTTTTATTCATTCTGAAGGTTGAGGTTGTTGACGCCAATTATGAAAGCAACCGACAATCCTTGTTGACGGTTATATTTATTATAGAGTCAGGTAATAGTGTGATGGCTTTTAGATATTTTAAAATTTATTTATCGCCTGACTCGATTTCAATGATTATTCGTATTGGTGATTTAACCCTTTCCTCGACAATCAGGGCAAATTACTTTAACTTCAATATCTTTTTTTTGTACAGCACAACCATAATCTATTGCTTTTTTCTCAATGTAAGTATGAATGAGGTGGTCAGTATGTTGGATTATTGTTCCGCAGTTTGAGCAAATCAAAAAAATAGTCACAACATCAGAGGATAAATTATTTTTTTTGATAAATTTGCTACAGCATTCTATTTTTACAATAATCCCTGCCTGTTGCAAATAATCCAGAGAACGATAAACCGTAGCCGGTTTTGCATTCGGATTATATTTCTTCATTAATTCCAGTATCTGGTATGCGCTAATGCCTTTTTCTTTAGCATGACTGACGAAATTATAAACTCTCTCCCGGAGCGGTGTGATTCGTATTTTCTTACTCTCAATCAGCTCTCTCCGCCCGGAACAATCCGTAGACGATAATGCAGTGTCCCTTGTACTTAGAGAATATGGGCTATTACTCACCGGGCCTCCTGTAATTTTCAAGCGATGTTATCTTTTCTTGTCCTGAAACGATGGAAATCTACTGATGTTTTGATCGTGCCATGTAAGGAAAGAAGAACTGGCAAATTTTATTGTTACGTTATAACATAACACATGATAAGTGAGGTGCCAATGTTTCTCTTACTGGAAAAAGCCCATGCAGGTGCAGTTTTTAAACTTGAAGATATCCTGGCATCAATACCCTGGGATTCTCATGGATTGATCGCTGCGATTGCACAGCAATATGACACTGGAGAGGTGTTGATGCTTGCCTGGATGAATCAACAGGCTCTTGATGAAACCTTATTGACTGGCAGAGCCTGTTACTGGTCGCGATCCCGATCATGCCTTTGGCGAAAAGGTGAGACCTCCGGCTGCGTTCAGCAAGTACATGATATCCGTCTGGATTGTGACGGAGATGCGGTACTACTGCTTGTGGATCAAAAAGGTGGAGCCTGCCACACAGGTCGGCGGAGTTGTTTTTACAACGCCATTAAAGGCGATGAGCTAACCGTGCTCAACGATCCTGGTTAATCCGAACACAACGAATATCTGAGGAGATGTAAGGTAATGTCCGAAGTCAGTGCAAATTTTCATGGCGATAAACGCCTGCCGGTTACCGTACTTTCGGGATTTTTGGGAGCAGGGAAAACGACACTGCTTAACCATATTCTGAACAACCGGGAAGGCCGTCGTGTTGCTGTCATTGTTAATGATATGTCTGAGGTGAATATTGATGCTGCCCTTGTGAGGGAAGGTGGTGCAGAGCTCTCCCGTACGGATGAAAAACTGGTAGAAATGAGCAACGGTTGCATTTGCTGCACATTGCGCGAAGATCTTCTTCTCGAAGTTAATCGTCTGGCAAAAGAAGGGCGTTTTGATCAGCTTGTCATTGAGTCCACCGGTATATCTGAGCCTCTGCCTGTTGCTGAAACATTTACCTTTGCGGGCGATGACGGTGAAAGCCTTTCGACGGTGGCCCGCCTTGACACCATGGTCACTGTGGTGGATGCGTACAATTTTCTGAAAGACTACGGTTCGGAAGACAGCATTCAGTCACGCGGAGAATCGTTAGGTGAAGGTGATGAAAGGAGCGTTGTTGACTTGCTGATCGATCAGATTGAATTCTGTGATGTGCTGGTCCTTAATAAAGTTGACCTTATCAGTGAAGCGCAAAAAGAAAAACTGATGGCGATTTTACGTTCGCTTAATCCACGGGCCAGAATCGTTGTTTCACAGTTTGGACAGGTTCCGCTGGGCAACATACTTAATACCGGGCTGTTTGATTTCGAGCAGGCCGCTCAGGCACCCGGCTGGCTTAAAGAACTCCGGGGCGAACATACGCCGGAGACAGAAGAATATGGGATCACCAGCTTTGTCTTTCGCGCCCGCCGGCCTTTTCATCCGACCCGTTTCTGGCAGGTGATGGAAAATGAGCTGGATGGAGTCGTCAGATCAAAAGGTTACTTCTGGCTGGCCAGCCGTCCGGAATTCGCAGGTTCATGGTCGCAGGCAGGTGGCATTGCGCGCCAGGGGCTGGGGGGCATGTGGTGGGCTAGTGTGCCGAAAGGACGTTGGCCAGAGGATGCTGAGTCACTGAAGTTCATCATGTCTAACTGGATAGATGGCATTGGTGATGCCCGTCAGGAACTCGTTTTTATTGGAATGGATATGAATGAATCAGAACTGCGCAACAGACTGGATTCCGCCCTGTTAACGGATGCAGAAATGGCTGAAGGGCCTCAAAATTGGCGGCATTATCCCGATCCTGTTGAGCCTTGGTTCGATTAGTGAATCGAAGGCACCCGCATTTGTCGGGTGCCTTCGTATGAAAGCGAAAAGGGGGCAGATTTACAACAATTCTTCCCCAGCTTTTTTGAACCACTGTACAACACTATTCAGATGTTGTTGCCCATATAGCGAGACAAAACGTCTGGTTTCCTGATGATCTTGGGACTCAAGGACTGCCAGACGGGATGCAATAAATGCCTGCGTCAAGGGAATTCCACATTCTTCTGTGATGCACCGGTACCATTGCTGGTAAGTCTTGGGGATCATACTTATGCCTCATGAATAAATAACTGGGATATCACCAGAGCCACCACCAGAGAACTTAATACCTGTTTTCCCGCCACTGCTGCTGCAAACCGCCAGTTTATTTCCCGGGCGATGGTAAATACCGTGACAAGGCAGGCCATCAACGTAGAGGCGAGCCAGACAAGTAGCAGTAACTGAGATGTGCTGAGAGACTGTATTAAGCTGCCGCCATCCTGATTGAGCACCATCAAACCATCTTTCCTTAGCAGTGAAAAAATGATCCCGGGCATCAGTTCTGCTGGCAGTTTAAAAAGATGAAGTAAAGGTGCCGTCGTTTCACTCAGCCAGCGAGTGATCCCTGCGTAATCAAGCATCCCCGCAACAATGCAGATAATCAGGAATAACGGCATGGCTTGCGTAATGAACTGACGGAGGATATTTTTCAGCATCCATGTCACATTTCGCCAGCGTGGCCATTGTAGCCAGGTGAGCTCTGTCAGACGCTGGTTTTGGCCAGGCTTCAACGACCCGTTCCAGAGGCGCGTATGTATTGCGCCTGTGAAAAACAGCAGACTGAGATAGGGGATAAAGAGCCATGGTTGATGGGCGGCATTAAAAAGAGAAAGCGTCGCCCCCGTCTGATAGCTGCAAGCGGACCCAAAGCTAATCATACTTATACAAGCATGCCGGGTGCATCGCGAACACGAACGGCTCTGAAAAACCGCCACGACATTACAGCCGAAACCGCTTAATACAGGAATAAGGTCCTGACCGCTGAGGCCGAGTTTTCTCAACCAGGGATCCAGCGTCGCTGTAATTCTTTCCTTAAGTCCACTGTCGTCAGTCAGCGAAAGAGACAACCCTATCAGTACCACCACAGGAAATGCCCATACAAACGAATAAAGTCCCAGACTAAAAAGACCGTAATTGCCGACAAATAGTGTCTTCAGAACGTCGGGCCAGCTCGTCGTTATATTCTTAAGCGGCTGAATAACCGCACTGTCAATGACAGGCTGAATAAAATCTGACAGCAGCCATGCCCCCCATACCGGAACGGCAAACAGCAGGAAAAGGCATACTATTGCAGCAACTTTTCCACACCAACGATGTTCAAATATCGTTTGTTGAGGAAATTCAGCCAGCAGATTAATTACCGGTATCTTTTGACGGGGTAAAGAGACAGCGGAGGGTGCAGGTTTATCCTGCAACAGCAACTGCACTATTCCCTGGCGAACATTGCTGCCAGGTGCCCGGGCATTGACTGCCAGTACCGGCGCACCTGATGTTTCACTCAGGTATTCAGTCACTTCCAGAAGGCCCTTTCTGATCTTATCAGCAAAGGTCAGGAGTATAACAACGTGTTTTGCCTGTGGCGGTATGAGGTGACAGAGCGTTTGCCACTCCTGCTGAGCGTTTGTGGCCCGCAACACCAGAAGAATACCATCATGCTGGTTTAGCGCATTGAGCGCGAGTTTCGTGGTTTCACTGTCGCTCTGAAAGCGTATACCCGGGGTATCAACCAGGTTGATATCCGCATCCTTAATGACCCCCTCCCGACATACAACGGTGGATCCCCTGAAATTACGTTCATCACTGGCTGCACTTTCCGTCAGGATATTAAACAGGGTAGATTTTCCTGCACTTTCTAATCCCATTAAAACGAATGATTGCATAAACACGGACCTCAGCACGCACAGTCCTCATCGGCACAGCAGTCAGGCTCTGAAGGCAGAACCCACCAGTCCCGTACTCCTTCAGAGGACAGGCCCAGATGACGCGTGATACTTTCTGCCACGACGGGAAAGCGCTGACGGAACTTATAGATAAAGCAATAAATATTACCGGCATGCCGCACATGAGGGCCGACAAGATACAAACCGGGAAACAAGGTTGAACAGTCTTCATCCGTTAATACCGGATAGCCATCATCATTCCATTCAAAAAAAGCAGCCAGTTGCCTTGCTCCTCCGCCACACTGGAAGCCGGTAGCAAGCACAGGCACCTCGTCAGTAGCCCAGGCGCGTCCGTTTGTGGTATGGACTTTGTACGAACTTCCCGGGCCGGGCATTCTGATTACTTCACAGACATCCGCATCTTCATAAATTTCGAAAAGACGGTGATTCATCACTCTGTTCAAACGCTCACGGGTATAAGGGGAAAGCGATAGACTGGGATCGCTGATGTGGTTAGTTGACCAGGGGGCTGAGCGGGTTAACATTTTTACCGATGAGCCATTTTCCAGCAGGTTTACAGCGGCATCCACCGCGCTTTCATAGCCGCCTATAACAATGTATTCACCTTTCCTGAAATCCTTCCAGCTGGTCACATCACCGTAATGGCAACAAATATCTGCTCCAGGAAAAATCTGCCGGTCTGGGAACTGGAATTCGCCTGTAGCCCATATTAAAGAGCGTGTTTCCAGCTTCTCTCCTGCTTCTGTTATCAGTATAAAATTACCGGAACTGAGCAACGCAACCTTTGCAATCCTGGCGGGAGCCATGACGGGTATCTGATACTCATCCAGTACGGCCTTAAGGTAACTGGCATAAGTTTTCCCCCCAGGATGTTCTTCACCGCAGAAAAGCGCCAATGAACTGTCAGGGGTCACAGAGTTCAGGTCTGGTTGTCCAAACGGATTGGAAAAAAAAGAAGGAGTAATAAAACGGGTTTCTTCCGGCCAGCGCATAAAGGAGGCACCTACTTCGTGACTGTCAACGACCAGGATATCCTGTATGGCACTACGACGAAGAAGCGCCGCCATACCCACCCCGGCCGGACCCGCACCGACAATAACGACTTCGCGTGGTTGGTTCATAAAATTACCCTTTGCATTACGTTATAACATAACAATTGATATTGAAATTTTTTACATCCAGAGGGACAACTTATCGGATACGCCATGAGGTATTTTCGCCGACATCTTCAAGATCAATGCCTTGCTCCGCTAATTCATTTCTTAAACGATCGGCCTTGTCCCATTTGCCCATACGTCGTGCCTCACTGCGTTGGTGAATTAACTTTTCAATAAGTTGCAGTTCTGCAGGATGAAGATCACTGCGGTTTTTCAAAAAGGCATCCGCTGATTGTTCAAGCAAACCCAGCACATTCCCCAGGTCTTTCAGCGTGGTGGCAAGTGCTGCGGCTTCATCATCATTCGTTCCGCAAAGCCTGTTAATCTCTCTTGTCAGTTCAAATAAAATGGCAAGCGCCTAGGGTGTATTGAAATCATCATCCATTGCCTCACAGAATCTGGCCCGCCATGCATCGTGCTGTTCAGATCGAGACCCGTCAGCGAACTGGCATGCGGTGTAGAGCCGTGTCAGCGAGGCGCGCGCGAGGTGAATATTCTCCTCGCTATAATTCAGCGGCTTACGATAATGTGCGCTTAGCAGGAAGAAGCGCACACTCTGGGCATCGAACCGATTCAGAATATCGCGCAGGGTAAAAAAGCTATTCAGCGATTTCGACATCTTCTCGCGGTCAACCATCACCATGCCGGAGTGCATCCAGTAGTTGACGTATTCGCCGTCGTGGGCGCAGGTGGACTGGGCGATTTCGTTTTCATGGTGCGGGAACATCAGATCCATGCCGCCTCCGTGGATGTCGAAGCGTTCGCCCAGGTAACGGGTACTCATCGCCGAGCACTCCATATGCCAGCCGGGGAACCCCTCTCCCCACGGCGAAGGCCAGCGCATGATATGCTCCGGCGAAGCCTTCTTCCAGAGGGCGAAATCGCACGAATGGCGCTTGTCGCCCTGCCCGTCCAGCTCGCGCGTGTTGGCGATGATGTCGTCGAGGTTACGCCCCGACAGACGTCCGTAATTATATTTGGCATTGTACTTCTCCACGTCGAAATAGACCGAACCATTCGACTCGTAGGCAAAGCCGTCGGCGAGGATCTTCTTGACGAACTCGATCTGCTCGATGATATGCCCCGAGGCATAGGGTTCGATCGACGGCGTCTCGACGTTGAGCGCATCCATCGCACGATGGTAACGCTCCGTATAGTAGTGCGCCACCTCC
>OGCP01000406.1_pt1 | contig 20810 bp, 20 predicted proteins | sample 1570191 | NCBI WGS metagenome assembly OGCP01 (sample SAMEA2582180, study PRJEB24529) | metagenome | biome: Human gut stool | place: China | collected 2011
TTTCTTCTGTTGCTTTGAGTAATGCTTGATTTCTCAAAAGCGAGTGCAAAAGTACGAACAATTCTTGAATCCACCAAATTTTTCACGAAAAAAGTTTTATTCTATCTTATATTTTAACAGTTATAAACAATTATAAGCGTTTTTCTTTCTTTTTACTCCTTATAATATACATACACACATGTCATGTGTGTGCAGGCACACAGGCACGCATACCCATAGGCGTACGCATACGCAAACATATTTAATATACGATAAAAACAGGGAGAACTTTTGGCTATTCCAATATTTCTTCGTACTTTTGCTCTACCAATCAGTTAGGTTTAACAGAAAACGGAAATTCATCATGAAAATTATTGTATCAGAAGAAATCGAATCAGTTTGCCCCACCTTTGTAGGTGCATGCGTAGAAGCCAATGTAGTAAACACCCCATATTGTCAGGAACTCTGGGATGAGATTCATGCACTTGGCGAGAAGTATAAGGAGACGCTGACCACGGAATCCCTGAAAGAGATGAGCGGCATCGCTGCCACTCGAAAGGTATATCGTGCCTGCGGCAAGGACCCTTCACGCTATCGCCCTGCTTCAGAAGCCCTCATCCGAAGAATGCTGCAGGGCAAGGAACTCTATCAAAGAGATACGCTGGTGGACTTGGTAAATCTGGCAAGCATCGCATACGGCTACAGTATCGGCGGTTTTGACGCCGATAAGTTTGAGGGAGACACTCTGACCCTAGGTGTGGGCAAGGCAGGCGAACCATACGAGGGCATCGGCAGAGGCATAATCAACATCGAAGGCCTACCTGTTTACCGAGACAATATCGGTGGTGTGGGAACTCCAACCAGCGACAATGAGCGAACCAAGATGAATCGCGACACTACCCACCTGGTGGTTCTCATCAACGGATATGATGGAGACGAACAGCATGTTCGCGAGAATGCTGAGTACATCATCCAGCTTCTGAAGAAGTATTGCCAAAGCGATGGAGGCAACTACTTCATCTATCAATAGTACTTCATTTATAAAGAAAGAAATCTCTCTAAAAAGAAAAAGGGGACCGGCCACTGCCGGTCCCCAAGACGAGAGAGATATAAGTGTTGACATTGTCAACAACGAGGCAAAATCACTTTGCCTTATATCTTTATATTCATTATCTCTTATATGACAAGCCGCCTCACAAATATGACTTTTTGTCATACATCATCCCTCTTTTGTTTAACAACTTACAAATTCGGGTACAAAGATACATACATTTTATAAAACAAACAAACTTTTTGATAACAAAACACCACAATTACCTTATTTTTCTATCTTTTTCGTATATTTTCCGCATGTTTATTTACTTTTAGAAACTATTTATAACTAAAAAAGAGACAAAAGGTAAGGATTAATATCAAAAAGCTGCACTTTAGATTACTCCATACTTCAGCAGGGCATTCCTAACTCCATCCTCATCTACATGGGTGGTAATATAATCGGCCACCTGCTTCAGTTCTTCGCCGGCATTGCCCATTGCCACACCCACTCCAGCTTCCTTGATGATAGAGATATCGTTGCCGCCATCGCCGAAGGCCATCGTCTCTTCAATGTTCAAGCCCAGATAATCTGCCATGGCATGAAGTCCCTTGCCCTTATCAGCACCACTTGCCGTGATGTCGGTAAAGGCAGGATGCCATCTGCCGGAAGTACAATTTTCGAGCGTAGGCATCAGGAGCGCCTCCTGCTCCACGGTGCAGAAAGGAGTAACCTGCAGGATAGCCTCATCACCCAAACTGTTGATATCGGTGACGAAAACGCTGCTGTCTACCCCCAGTCCTTTGCAGAAAATCTCATAAACCTCGTCCGTATAATGATGAATGGCAAAATAGCTCTCGCTTACCACGATGGCAGGATAGTTATCTCTATCAGCAGCCTCGATGATTTTCTTCACGTCAGAAGGAAGAATGGCGTGCTGGCTCACCAATGTATCCTCCACAAAGCAGCGGGCACCATTAGCAGTGATGTAACCATCGATGAGATGCTCTATCTGACCGAGGTTATTGATGATCTGCTTGGGGCGTCCCGTAGAAATATACACCTCTACCCCATTCTTCTTAGCCTGTTCCAAGGCGTCCACTGTGCTCTGCGGAATCCTGTGGGTTTTGAAACTCACCAACGTGCCGTCGATGTCGAAAAACAATGCTTTTATCTTCTTATCCATAAATATGTCTTTTAAACCTTAATATATATAAAGAGGTGTAAGCCTCATCTTGCTCTGATTTTCAGGTGCAAAATTACTAAAAAACAGATAATTAGCAAAAGAAATGCAGATTTTTTAAATTTTCCTTGCCACTTTCGCAGAAAAAACGTATATTTGCTTCGACTTTCATGCACAAGAAAACATCTTGACCCATGCATAGGAAAGCAATCCAAAAACCTAAAAAGATTATGAAGAAGAAGAACTACGCTCTCGTAGCATCCTTCCTGATGATGCTAGTAGCGACGCTTACTTCATGCGAAAAGTTTGCACTCGATGAAACGAGTACTGACCCACATGATGCAAACGCCAATGTAACCTTCCATGTCTCCATGGGAAAGAACCAGTCGACAGAATTCAACACCAAGGCTGCTGAATTCAACACTCAGTTGTCTGGATTCAACACCAAGGCAACCGACAGCAATGCCATCCCGCTGGAGAAAGTATGCTCCCGACTCTCACTCGGCATCTTCGACGAAATAGGAAAGGTGAAGACCCTCAACACCCTATCTACAGACAAGGAATACGGCAAACTCTCCGTCGCTCTGGACGAAGGCGAATACCGGGTAGTCATCATCGGACATAACGGAGCCGGCAACTGCACCATCAGCTCTCCGGAAAAGATAAAATTCAGCAACAACAAACTCACCGACACCTTTTATTATTACGGCAGACTCAACATCACCAGCGAGGAAACCGAAGAGACGATAGAACTGAAACGAGCCGTGGCACAATTCAAGGTCCACATCACCGACTCCGTCATCCCTGCCAATGCCCGAAGCATCAAGTTCTACTACACGGGAGGAAGCAGCACCCTGGACGCCACCAGCGGTTACGGATGCGTGAACAGCCACCAGACAGAAGTCTTCAAACTGGCTAAAGGCCAGAGAGACTATTCCGTATATACCTTCCCGCACGAAGACAGTCAGGGACTGAACATGAAAATCAGCATTCTCGACGCTGACGGCAAAACCATCAGGGAACTGGATAAAGACAACATCGAGGTGAAGTGCAACTACATCACCAAGGCAAACATCAGCATTGCCGAAAGTTCCGGCGACACCCCAGGCGGCGGCGACGGAGAAGATGAAGACGATAAAGGAGACGGCGGATTCAATATCCAGTTCAATCCGGAATGGGAAGGAGAAATAACCGTTGAATTTGAATAACTTATCACAGCTAATTTGAATAACTTATCACAGATAATTTGAATAACTTATCATATCATTTAGGAGAAAAAGAACAACGAGATTTCATCTTGTATGTTCTTTTTTTCCATAATATAATATATTTTTCGATTCTTAAAGATTTGATAATTAAATTTTCTTTGCCATTTAAGAATAATTCCATAATTTTGCATCCGATATTATATAATATTATTGTAAAAGGATGAAAAAAATATTAACTCTTATCATGCTGATGGGAGCAATGACTGCCGCCGAGGCTCAATCTCTGGAATTGAACCTGGACAGTTGCCGTGCCATGGCGCTGCGCAACAACAAGCAGCTCAATGCCTCTAAGCTCAAGAAAGACGTGGCGACCAACCTGAAGAAGTCGGCACGCACGAAATATTTGCCTAAGGTGGATGCCTTGGGCGGATACGAATGGTTCAGTAAGGAGATTTCACTGCTCAATGATGGTCAGAAATCAGCATTCAGCAATCTGGGATCCAATATCCTGGGCGGCATTTCAGGCAACGCCAACAATATGATGACCGAACTGGTGGGCAAGGGATTGCTTACCCCGGAACAGGCACAGAAGATTGGCGGATTGCTCAACGAGAAAGGCGGCATCATCCAGCAGCAGGGCAACGCCCTGGGTCAAAGCGTGGTAGATGCCTTCCGCACCGACACCCGCAACATGTGGGCTGGTAGCGTAATGGTGCGACAGCCTATCTACATGGGTGGAGCCATCATCGCAGCCAACAAGATAGCCGACATCGGGGAGCAAATCGCCGACAACGACCTCGACATGCAGACCCAGCAGACCCTCTACAGCATCGACCAGGCCTACTGGCTCGCCGTTTCCCTGAAACAGAAGTACAAACTTGCCACCAGCTATCACAACCTGGTGAAGAAGCTCAACGAGGATGTGCACAAGATGATTCAGCAGGGAGTAGCCACCAAGGCGGATGGACTGAAGGTAGATGTAAAGGTGAACGAAGCCGAGATGAAGATTACCCAGGCAGAAGACGGACTGGTACTCTCGAAGATGCTGCTCTGCCAGCTCTGCGGCATCCCGATGAACCAGCAGATAACCCTTGCCGATGAAGACAAGGAGTCGCTGGCACTGTCAGGAACACCTGTGGATACTGAGCAGCAGCGGGTAGCCGCATCCGATTCTGCCTTGAACACCCGTCCGGAGTTGCGCATGCTGCAGAACACCCTCGACATCTCGAAGCAGGCCACCAATCTGGTGCGTGCCGTCTATCTGCCACACGTGGCTTTAACCGGCGGATACACCATCTCGAATCCGAATGTATTCAATGGTTTCGAGAAGAAGTTTGCAGGTGTATGGAATGTGGGCGTCATCGTTCAAGTGCCGGTATGGAACTGGTTCGACGGAGCCTATAAGGTGCGCGCAGCCAAGGCTGCCAGCAACATCGCCCAGATGAATCTCGACGATACCCGCGAGAAAATCCATCTTCAGATTGCCCAAAGCCAGTTTAAGGTAAAGGAGGCACAGAAGAAGCTCAGCATGGCGATGAAGAACATCGACAGTGCCGAGGAAAACCTGAGATGCGCCAACCTTGGATTCAAGGAAGGCGTGATGGAGGTGACCGACGTGATGGCTGCACAAACAGCCTGGCAGCAGGCACAGAGCCAGAAAATTGACGCAGAAATCGACGTGAAACTGACTCAGGTGGGCCTGAACAAGGCACTGGGAATCCTGCAGTAATTATAAAAACATAAAATAAAAATCAGAAGAATATGTCTAAGAAATCACAGCATAACAACATATTGCTCGCCGTTATCGGATTTACGGCAGTAGTCATCCTCGTGGGTGTCATCGGTTTCTTCACCCTGGAACAGAAGGACGACACCATCCAGGGCGAAGTGGAAGTATCAGAATACAGAGTATCCTGCAAGCTGCCGGGTCGTGTAGTAGAGTTGAGAGTGAAAGAGGGCGACTACGTTCACGTGGGCGACACCCTCGCCATCCTCGAAGTTCCAGAGATGAAATCGCAGGAGCAGATGCTCCAGGCTACCAATGCCGCAGCCGAGGCAATGAAGGATCTTACTGATGCCGGTGCCCGCAAGGAACAGATTCAGGGTGCCTTCCAGCTGGTTCAGCAGGCAGAAGCAGCCGCTACCATCGCCAAGAAAACCTACGACCGCATGCAGAACCTCTACAACGAGGGCGTTATCAGCGGTCAGAAGCGCGACGAGGCCTTCGCTGCCTACAAGGCTACAGAGGCTCAGGTGGCAGCAGCCAGAAGCCAGTATGAGATGGCGAAGAACGGTGCCCGTGAGCAGGAGAAGCGCATGGCAGCCAACAACACCCAGGCTTCGAAGAGTGCCGTGGATGTAGTGAAGAATCTTTTGAAGGAGACCGTCCAGGTGGCTCAGTGCGAAGGCGAGGTAAGCAACGTTTATCCTAAGGTAGGCGAGCTGGTAGGTCTCGGTTCCCCAATCATGAGCATCTCTATCATGAGCGATATGTGGGGCACCTTCAATGTGCGTGAAGACCATCTGCAGGGTTTGAACAAGGGCGATGAGTTCACCGCTTTCGTTCCTGCCTTCAACAAGGAAATCAAGATGAAGGTGTATTACCTGAAGGACCAGGGCTCTTACGCCACCTGGAAGGCCACCAAGGACAATGGCGATTACGACCGCAAGACCTTCGAGGTGAAGGCCCGTCCTATCACCAAGCTCGAGGGTTTGCGCCCGGGAATGTCACTCATCATTAAATAACTTCTATGTTCAAGAGATTATATCATATAGCCCTCAGAGAATGCGGCATCATGTGGAAGAACCCCATCTATCTCTTCTGCATGGTCATCTTCCCCATCGTGGTGGTGATTTTCTTCACCTCACTGATGAAGGAAGGTGTGCCTACGGATATGCCTGTGGGCATCGTTGACCAAGACCACTCGGCCACCTCCCGGCAGCTGGTACATAAGCTCGATGCCTTCCAGACCACCAAGGTGGTGTCGCATTACGAAAACATCGCTGAGGCAAGACATGCTATACAGAAGAACGAAATCTATGCCTTCCTGGTCATTCCCGATGGTACGGAGGCAGGGCTGATGGCTTCCCGACAGCCAAAGATTTCCTTCTACTATAGCAGTGTGTCGCTGGCGGCAGGTTCCCTGCTCTTCCGAGATTTGAAGACCATCTCTACCCTGGGAGGCGCTGCAGCAGGAATGGCAAAGCTTTCGGCACTGGGAAAAACGAATGATGAAATCATGACCTTCCTGCAACCCATCGCCGTGGATCTGCACATGATTGGCAATCCATACGCCAACTACAACTACTATCTCTCCACCGTGATGGTGCCGGGACTCATCATGCTCTTCATCTTCCTGCTTACACCTTATTCTATAGGAACGGAATTGAAGTTCAATCGTGCCAGAGACTGGATGCGCATGTCGGACAACAACCCATATCTCGCCATCGCCGGCAAGATGCTGCCGCAGACACTCATCTTCCTGAGCATCTTCCTGCTCTTTGAGTTCTACATCTATTATGTGTTGGGATTCCCTCATCCGGGCGGCGTACTGCCTATCTTGCTCCTGGGCGTGATGAGCGTACTGGCCTGCCAGTGCTTCGGCATCTTTGCCTTCGGACTGATGCCTTCGCTCCGCATGTCGATGAGTATCTGTTCGCTGTGGGGCGTGGTGAGTTTCTCTATCTGCGGAGCCACCTTCCCGCTCTTTGCCATGGATTCCCCTATCGAAGCCATCGGCCAGCTTTTCCCTATGCGTCACTACTACATGATTTACCAGATGAACATCTTCAATGGTTTCCCGATGAGCGATGCCGTGCTCCACTGGGGTGCGCTGGTGCTTTTCTGCGCCCTGCCAATGCTCACCGTCTGGAACATCAAGAAGGCCATGCTGGTATATAAATACTTACCGTAATGAAGAAAAGTAGTTTATTATATAAGATTATCAATGGCATCTGGGACATGTGCTTCATCTGGAAGACGGAGATGCGCAATGTGTTCCGCGACGAGGGTGTGCTCATCTTCTGCATCCTGGTGCCGCTGGGTTATCCACTGCTCTACTCGTGGATTTACAACAACGAGGTGGTGAGAGAGGTGGATACGGCGATTGTGGACCTGAGCCACAGCCATAGCTCCCGCGAGTTTATCCGCGACTACGATGCCTCTCCCGATGCCAAGGCCACCTATTACTGCAACAGTCTCGACGAGGCGAAGCAGCTGGTGCAGAAGCAGGCGGTGCACGGAATCATCTATATTCCTGCCGACTTCGATACCCGATTGAACCGAGGCGAACAGGCACATGTGGGCGTTTATTGCGACATGAGTCTGATGCTTACCTACAAGGCGATTTACCAGACGGCACAGAGTGTGGCAAGCCAAATAAACTCGGGCATTCAGATTTCGAAAGGTGGAGGATTCACGGATAGAGACGATGAGCTTACCGCCCATCCACTGGAATTCGATGAAGTGCCGATATTCAACACCACCGGCGGATACGGCAACGCCATCCTGCCAGGCGTGCTGGTGCTCATCCTGCAGCAAACCATGCTGCTGGGCATCGGAATGGCGGCAGGAACATCGAGAGAGCTCAACAGAAACCGCGAACTGATTCCGGTGAGCAAGCATTATGGCGGCATCTTTCGCATCGTATTCGGCAAGGCTCTGGTTTATTTCATGGTCTATGCCGTATTGGGCATGTATCTTACGCTGGTAGTGCCGAAGATGTTCGGCTTCGTCAGCATGGTAACCTGGACCACCATCCTGGGCTTCCTCCTGCCCTACATCCTGTCGTGCGTGTTCTTCGGACTGATGCTATCGTGCCTGGTAAGATATCGTGAGAATGTGATGCTCCTGGTAGTATTTACCTCCGTTCCCTTGCTTTTTATGACGGGTATTTCGTGGCCGCAGAGCAATATTCCAGCCTTCTGGCAAGGATTTGCCTGGGTTTTCCCATCCACCTTCGGCATCAGAGGATTCCTCAGAATCAGCAGTATGGGAGCATCGCTAGCCGATATTCTACCAGAGTTCAGAGCCCTTTGGATACAGACCGGTGCCTATTTCCTCGCCACCTGCCTGGTTTTCAGACTGCAGTTGCGCTCAGCAAGACTCAAGGCGAATCTTCCTGCCGAAGTTGCAGAAGAAGAGGATGAGGCAGAAGAGCTTCTGGAAGCAAAAAATTAAAAGTCAAAATTGAAGAATCGGAGGGTTGACCATACAAAAAACAGCTGTTAACTGTTAACCCTGTTAACCCCCGATAGAAAAAAGTAAGCCCCATACGCCCTGAAGCTATAACGTTAAGGGGATTGGCTTCATACGCCCTGAAAGGGCAGAAGCTCCTAGCCCAGGGCAACCGCCCTGGGTAAACACGTAATCAACAAAGACGCCCTGAAAGGGCAAAAGCTTTAAATATGAGAAGCTTTTGCCCTTTCAGGGCGCTTTTGTATTTGTCAATAATCCCCAGGGCGATGCCCTGGGCTAGGAGCTTCTGCCCTTTCAGGGCGTATGGGGACAATTAGTGTGTACTCACAATCTTGGTTGGAGCCTTCTCGGCATTTCTGCGGTTCACCACGGTAACGATGCTCTGGGCAAGGCTCAGGAAAGCCTGACCGGTGATGGAATCTACCTTGGTTGCAGCAGGCGCACCATCATCACCACCCTCGCAGATGCTCTGAACGATAGGAATCTGCGCAAGCAATGGCACATTCATCTCCTTGGCGAGGTTCTTGCAACCCTCCTTACCGAAGATGTAATACTTGTTCTCAGGCAACTCGGCAGGCGTAAAATAAGCCATGTTCTCGATGAGACCCAGGATAGGCACATTCACCTTATCATTCTGATACATGTCAATACCCTTTCTTGCATCGGCAAGAGCCACCTGCTGAGGCGTACTAACAATCACCGCACCCGTGATGGCGAGCGTCTGGAGCAAAGTAAGATGAATATCGCTGGTCCCAGGAGGCGTATCGAGGATAAAGTAATCCAACTCACCCCAATCAGCATCCGCAATCAGCTGCTTCAGGGCAGAGCAAGCCATACCGCCACGCCACAAGGTAGCCGTAGTAGGACTTACGAAGAAACCGATACTCAGCAATTTCACGCCATACTTCTCTACAGGTTCAATCAAATCCCTGCCATCCTTGTGAACAGAATATGGACGCTCCTCTTCTACGCCAAACATCTTAGGCATGGAAGGACCGAAGATATCCGTATCGAGCAAGCCCACCTTGTAGCCCAACTTAGCAAGTGCGATGGCGAGATTGGCAGAAACCGTACTCTTGCCAACTCCACCCTTGCCCGAACTTACGGCGATGACGTTCTTCACCTGAGGAAGCATTTTGCCCACCTCTGGACGAGGAGCCGACTTGAACTCAGTAACAATCTCCACCTCTACCTCCTTAGAGATATGATAATGGATGGCAGCCTCAGCCGCCTTCACGGTACTCCTCAGGAAAGGATCCGTATCACGAGGGAAAAGCAAAACTACCTTCACTTTCATACCGTTGATGCTAGGCGTATCCGCCAGCATCTCGCTCTCGATGAGGTTCTTCTTGGTGCCCGGATAAATCACCGTAGCAAGAGCCTCTTCTATCAATTTTGGATATAATGTCATAATTTTTAATTTTATCTTGTGCAAAAGTAACAATAAATAATGTAATAAGCAAATAAAAACTAAATTATTTCAGATATTAAACGCCCAAGGCACCGCTTTGCCATCTCTACATCTTTATTTTATTGTTTACGGAATATAATAAGTCCAAAAAATGAGCCCTATCTTTTGGTGAAATTAAAATACTTTTCCCATCAACAAATAAGATTCTTATCCGAGATAACGACAATGCCGGAGCACTTTCCCAGGTATGAGATTCCTCAATTTGCTTTATTTTTTTTATATCATATTTAGCCCTATAAAATGAGCCACACTTGACTATAAGTATGTGATTAGACACAACATACTTGGTATTACAAAAAATATCAGCTAAAAATACAAATAATAAAGTTGGCAGTATCAAATCCCAACTATTAAAATCAATAAAGAGAATAGGAATTATGGCAATGGTTGAGAAACCAAAGCAAAATATTACCAACCACATATCAATTTTCGACTTGAATACCATAGTTCCTACTTTTTTAAACTGTGCTACAAACATAAAATCTTCTGCAAAAGTAATAATAAATAATGTAATAAGCAAATAAAAACTAAATTATTTCAGATATTAAACACTTTTATGTATCTTTGCAAAACTGCAAAATGCGAAGTTTCGCACTTAACGACGAACATCGGTTCAAATATCGAAGAACATCGATTCAAATATCGACGAACAACGTCATTTAATGAACAATCAACGTTTAAAAACGAAGAAAATGAATTATAAGAAGATTATAATATGCATCGCCTTGGGCTTGGCTGGATTCACTTCGAATCTTTCGGCAACCGAACCTGCCGCAGCCATCAGGAGCCACAAGGCCGTGGATGCTTCAGCACCCAATGTTTACTGGACAGATGCCAATGGCCAGGTAAGCTACAACATCAACGCCAAGACTGCCCCTGTGGTAAAAATCGCTCTCAACCTTTTCGAGAACGACATGAAGGCAGTAACCGGAAATGCTGCCCGCCAGAAAGCCGCCGCTCCTATCCAGATATTCCAGCTCGACCAGCTCAGCAACAAGGAGTTTTCAGGTTTGGAGAAACTCGGTGCGCCCGTTCAGAAAATCATCACCACCAAGGACGCCTACTTCATCGGAGTAAGAAAGAACAAGCTGATTGTGGTGGGAAGCAACGCCCGAGGCACCGCCTACGCCATCCTGGAACTCTCGAAGATGGCAGGAGTTTCACCCTGGAAGGACTGGTACGATCTGAAGCCTCAGCCACGCAAGAGCCTCTTCACCCCCATAGACCAGCAATGGACAGGCATCCCGAGAATCGAATTCAGAGGTCTTGCGCTCAACAGCAGCAAGTGGATGAAGCCTGAGAACTACAGCCGCATTGCCCGCCTGATGCTGCGCCTGAAATACAACACCCTCTGGCAGGTGGATGGCAAGCACGACGCCACCTACAACAAGGCAGTGGTAGACAGTTTCGACATCTGCATCGCCGACAACTACAAGGTGACGGAATGGACGGGAAAGAAGCACAAGAAGAAGCACAGAAAAACCATCGAGAACGTGAAGATGGTTTGCGATAACGCCGAAATGCCTATCGAGAATGTGGCTCCGGGCCAGGTACTCGATATGCTCAACAACAGGGATTATCTGGAAACCAAATCAGAACGCCACGAGAAATCCCACCGCCACGAGGCTCATAACGACGAGGACTGTGCCTGGATAGCCAACGTAACCAATCCCAAGAAGGCACCCTTGCAGCTTGCCATGATGTCGGATCTTGCCTGGAACAAACATGCGCTCAAGGCGGGCATCAGAAACTATCTGCAATCGTGGCTCAACCAGCTTTTCGGAAGCATTGCCGGAAAGAAGATCCAGCCGCTCATGGAGGAGTACTACCGACTCACCAGCATCCGCCAGCCAGCCTACATGGCCATGCCATACGGCGACACCAAGTTCCATTCGGGCGAGTTCGGCAACGAGCTGGAGCGTTTCCTCTACAACTATGATTTATTGAAGACGAAAACGGTGAACATCGAGAAGACCCTGCCAGCCAACCAGCGCGACGGTTTCTTCGAGATCGTGAAATACCCTATCTTCTCGGCTGCCCTCATCGCCGAAAAGGAGTTGGAGGCACAGGAGGCAAGAGACATCGCCCGTCCGGGCCTGTTCCCCAATGACGATGAAGCCAAGGCTGCCGCTGCCGTGAGCCTCAGCGCCTACAACACCCTGAAGCAGCTCAACGCCTATTATATGAAGTTGGGCAAGGGCAAATGGAGCAACTTCATCAGCATCAATGGTGCCGAGATGCAAGCCCCACAATTGCCGGGAACCCTTACTGCCAACGAAATCAAGCAACTGAAGGGGGAAGCCTTCGACAGAGATCAGGACCTTCAGCCGCTGGTAAACTTTACCAAGCCGATCATCGCCAAGAACGCATACGACTATACGAGTTATACGAAAGCCCCAGTCCTGAAGGGTCAGACTGCACAGGATATAGAGCTGAAGCCTTTATTGGGTCACAGCAACAAAGCCGTGAAGTTGCCTAAGGGAGCGAGTCTGCGCTATAGATTTGCAAGCAGTCAGTTGGGCGATGCCCGCTTCACGCTGGCAGTAATTCCGGGTTATCTGTCGAATAAGAAGGATATGCGAGTGAGCGTGAGCATCGACAATGCCGAACCGGTGGTTTGCCAGATGATGGAGGATACCCGAAGCAAGGACGGCAAGTTTGGCATCTGGCGAGGTCAGGTGCTGAAGAGTTTCTACGTCACCCTTCTCGACGGTTATCACACCATCGATATCAAGGCATTGGATGACAACGTGATTATCGACCAGTGGGCATTGGATTTCGACGTGGATAGAGAATACTATGTATTCCCCGTGTTGAAATAAGGGAAACGTTAACAAAACTAACTCGCTCTAAACTTGTCTTTAATTGAATATCAAGAAGTTGGGCGTTTACCTATATCTTATAGGTAACAATATGGAAATGAGCGGACTTCTGCTCGTTTCTGTATTTTGCAATATGCAAAGAACACTCCTTTTACAAGTGCAAAGTTAAAACTAAATTCTTAAAAACAAACTTTTCTGCTTTCATTTTAGGATTATTTATGAATCGGTTTATGTAGCACCCTAAATACCTTTAAGTATAACTTGCTTTGTCCCTTTATGTTGCTTTGATGAGATAAGAACATTCAAAGTAAAGCCTATTACAATAATGCGAAATTTTCAATTATTTACGATTTCTGTAATTTTTTTGAGAATATTACACCTCTATTTAAAATTATTATTGTACTTTTGCAAGTGTATTTACCTATTTATATATATAGTATGGCAAAGAAAGATGTAAACAGATTGAAGATAATGTTGGCAGTAACCAAGCGCTCAAACAAGTGGTTGGCAGAAATGTTGGGTAAAGACCAAGCAACCATTTCCAAATGGTGCACCAACACTTGCCAACCAGACTTGGAAACCTTAATACGGATTTCTGATTTGCTGAAAGTGGATGTAAACGATTTGTTGAACAAAGAATGTATCAAAGAATGATGAACGATATATTGAAACAGATAAAGGCTGGCGAGGTGTCGGGTGTGCAGTTCAAGGAACGCATTCTCGACAAATACGATATTGCCTGTGAGTTAGTGGCGTTCAGTAATTCACATGGTGGCAAATTGGTAGTTGGCATAAAGGATAAGACCGGAGAAACCAATGCCTTGTCGTATTCTGAGGTACAAGAAACAACCAACTTGTTGAGTGACATTGCTTCAGAAAACGTAGTGCCATCCATTCTGATAAAGATAGATACTGTTGAGGTCGAGGATGGCAACTTGGTTGTTGCTACTGTGAAGGAAGGACTCAACAAGCCTTATCATGACAACAAGGGAATCGTATGGGTGAAGAATGGTGCTGACAAACGTAAAGTGTTCGATAATGCTGAACTTGCAGAAATGATGACCGACTGCGGTAGTTTTGCTCCAGACGAGGCTGGTGTTAGGGATGCAACTGTCAACGACCTTGATGCAACGACCATCAAGCAGTTTCTTGGCAACCGTTTTGAAAGAGTTTTGGAGAAGAAAGGCTTGACAGGTGACGCTTTTAATGAAGCATCACTTGATATGATATGCTCTGCCATAGCTAAGGGACATGACTGTGAGAAGATACTTCGCAATCTGCGATTTATCCGTCCCGATGGCACACTGAATGTTGCTGCCATGCTTCTGTTTGGCAAATATACCCAACGCTGGATGCCAATGATGACAGCCAAGTGTATCTGTTTTGCCGGCAACAGTGTTGGCAGCAAGGTGTTCCGTGACAAGGTGAATGATGCAGATATGGAGGGAAACCTGCTTCATCAATATGACACGATCATGGATTTCTTCACTCGTAATCTGCATAATGTGCAGGTGGGAGATGAATTCAACAGCATGGGTAAGTTGGAAATACCTTATACCAGTTTGGTTGAGTTCACAGTAAACAGCCTTGTACATCGCTCGTTGAACATGAAAGCCCCTGTTCGCATTTTCATTTTCGACAATCGTGTTGAGATTCACAGTCCTGGTGCATTGCCTAATGGACTTACTATTGAGGATATCAAGGCAGGAACTTCCATGCCTCGCAATATGTTCCTTTTTAACAATGCCATATACTTGCTGCCATACACTGGTGTAGGTAGCGGTATCACTCGTGCTCTGGATGAAGACATCAATGTCACATTTATGAATAATAACAAGGCACAGGAATTTGTCATCACGGTTTGGAGAGAAGAAAGTAACGAAGTCGAGAAAAAAAGTAACCAAGTCGAGGGGAAAAGTAACCAAGTCGAACAAAAAAGTAACGAAGTCGAGGGGAAAAGTAACCAAGTCGAGGGGAAAAGTAACCAAGTCCAAGACTCTGACACTAAAAAAGTGTCATTGTCTAATAAGCAAAGGGATATAGTCAATTTCTGTTCAGTTCCTCGAACCACCGCAGAGATCATGGAACGCCTTGGTTTATCCAATCAGACAAAGAACCGTGAGCGTTACATCACCTCCCTTGTTGCAGCAGGATATTTGCAGATGACTAATCCAGATAATCCTACAGCAAGCAACCAGAAATACAAGAAAGTAAACAAAAGATAAGAAGCGTATGGATTCATTATTTCTACTTCAGTTTGCATGTTTTATATTCATGCTCATCAATGCCTTCATCGTAGCACTCTCTCATCTGCATGTAAGATGGGAGAACAAGCGGTATGAGCGTTCTCGATGGATGATCGTTGCTGCCCTGATAGGACTGGCGATACAATATGTGCTGCAGATGGGGTTCGGCTTCCGTGCTATGCACGATAATTTAGGGGCGGTCATCAACATCCTCCTCTATACCCCCTGCTTCTCGCTCATCTCCATAGGAATCTACAACATAGAAACCACCCGTGCTAACCTCAGAAAGATGATACTGATGTGCAGTGGCATTTATGCTGCCATCATTGTGGTCTTTTGCGTGGGTATCAGTCTCCATCATAGCCTGTATATCAGAGAAGGGCTTTATCTGATGCTGACTCTGTTTTGCGTAAGTGTTTTCTATTGCATATACATGATTATTCAGGAGATGATTAGGCGTAAAAATATGTTGGAGACAATGGCTGCAACGGATTTGTTGCCTTACGTAAGATATTCGCGTGCCAGTGTAATCATTCTATGGCTCGCAGTTCTCGCTATGCCAGTTGCCATCTTTTCTACTACCTTATTATATATAGTAGGTCCTGCTGTATTGCTTGCCTTGCTGTTCTTCAATCTTACGTTTATCGCTCTCGGCAGCAGTTATATCCCTACCGAAGAACTCTTGGATAAAGAAGTGGAAAACGATGCCTTGGTGGGAACAAAATATAGGTATGGGGGGGGCACTTTCTGCTAAACAGCAGACCTCTGCTGATAGCAGAACAGAATCTTTACAATCACTTTCCGATGAGCGCAGAGATTTCATCCAGAAAAGTCTTGATGCATGGTGTGCGAATTTAGGATATAAGGACAGTACTGTGAATATGCTTACCCTCTCTCGCACACTTTGTATCTCCAAGGATGAGTTATCTGTATTCTTCGACCAGTATCTGAAAACTACATTCAGAATATGGCTTGGTGATATACGTTTCAATGCGGCAAAGAAGATGATGTTGGAATTTCCAGACTATAGTAATGACATTATTTCTGCCGAGTGTGGCTTCTCTGCCCGTACCTATCTGTACCGGATATTCAAGTCAAAGGAAGGTTGTACGCCTACCGAATGGCGAGAAGACCAAGTTGCAAATGCAGCCCCAGATGATAAAAAACAGGATTAACCATTTTTCAATAAATATCAGAAAAACGCATAATAAAAGGGAATAAATCGTTAAAATGGGTGTCTACTTCCTACGAAGTAGACACCTAAAACATAGGAAGTAGACACATTGACAGGGGAATGCGCCACTTTTTTTTGATGAAAAACACTATCTTTGTGCCATGAAAGAAATGTTAGAAACTATGCCAAGAATAGAATTAGCCCTGATCATCATCGGGGTGTTTGTACTCATATTAGGTATTATCTTGGGATATGCCATGATACATGAGTACAGGATGTATCTTGAGAATCATTGGAAGGCTCGCTATAGCTTCTGCGATTTCATCAAGAGGGAGAGATTCTATATCTATCTGTTTCTCGGATTGACTTTTGTCGTCATTCTGGGAATCACAGTATATATAATGGCAATGAGAGAACAGCTGTCGTTCGGTGGATAATGCCGCTGCATAGTGGTAAGATTCGACAGAACGCACAAAAGTATTTATTTTTACAAGAAATTATTAATTCAAAAACAAAAGATATGAAGATGAATTATGTAAAAATGAGATGGCTTGTTCATTCCTCTATGGGGCAGCCGTGTCGTGACTGAAAAAAGAAATAAAGGAGAACCAAAGACGATGAATACGAAAAAAAGATACATCTATCTGAAGATATGTACGCTGCTTATGTTCGTGTGCCTGACAGCCTGCAACCGTGACCCGCACGAGGAAGAGAGGGGTATGGCCGTAACCATCGACAATACCCAATGTCCAGACGTGCCTATCGGGGCAATCAAGCTCTACATCTACGGCACGGGGGGAAACCTCTACGCCACCTACAACTATGCGGACGCACGGGGCATTGCTTCCGTCCTGCATCCCTTAGAAGCCGGACACTACACGGTAGCGGTGGTCATCAATGCGGACGAAGAAGCGGCGGAGACCTCCACCCTCACTGCCCTGCACGAGTGGTTAGAGATAGAGATGAGCCACGAGACCAACCTGCTTTCGGGCATAGCGGAGGTGAATGTGACGGAGGACGGCATCAGCCATGTCACCGTCTTCCTGCAGCGGGGTGTTTTCACGCTGTCCACGCTCCGTCTGCAGCTCACGCTGCCCGCCCCGAAACTGCCGGATTACACACCAGAGAAGAGCAAGACTCGTGCCGCCGGAACCGCCAATACAATAAGGTGTGTGGCAGAACTCTGCAAGGCAGGCACGGACATCGTGGTGCTTCACAAAGCCGTGACACCCGTCCCGCAAGCTGACGGCACATATCTCGTGGAGCTTGAATTGGCAGAAGGCTCTTACGACCTGCGCCTGTGGACGGACTATGCCCGCGCTGACAATCCGCTTGCCGACACATTTTATCATACGGAAAGCCTGAAAGCAGTGACCATCGTCACGAAGCCATACACGGCGAACACCGATGCCAAGGATGCGGCGTACTATAACAAAAGTGACATCACGTTGTCCGAAGAGGGCGCAACAATGAATGTGCAACTCCAACGCCCATTGGCAAAGTACCGCCTCATAGCCAAAGACGTAGAAAACTACCGCAAGCTGATGGAAGCGAAGCCAGATATATACCCCCCGTTGAAGAATCTGACGGTAAAGGTTCAGTATGAGGGATATTTCCCCTCTGGATTTAATGTTTCTACAGGAAAACCAAATGATGCCGTAGGTGGTATAAGTTACTCGCAGGTATCACTTCATTATAATGATGTTGACAATGAGGTTTTGTTAGGCGGCGATTGGGTGTTGGTAAATGGAACAGAGTCACTTGTCAATGTTACAGTTACCGTAACCGACAACTTTGGTAATACGTTATGTCGTGCTTCGGGTGTTCAGATAAATTACCGGAATAGCCACCTTACGACAGTGTATGGCAATTTTCTTACGGCTGGCATCAACAAGGGCGGCATCGACATAAATACCGAATGGAGCGGAATATACAATGTGTGGTTTTAAGTAACAATTAAATATACAATTAGAAAATGATTAAAAAAGTTTTTTTGATGCTGGGCATCGCAGCGATGCTGGCATCGTGTAGTCAGAACGAGGAGTTGTTTACCGACAAGGGAAACAACACAGTACAACAGGTGACTTTCACACTCGCAACCGACGAGAAGCCCCAAACACGAGCTACCACGGATGGCTTGCGTTATGTGGTTGCTGTCTATGACGAGGCTGGTACGACAGAAGTAAAGCAGGAAACAACTTTCGAAAACAACAGCTTTACCATCATGTTGCCTCCGGGTACATACAAGTGTCTTTTTTGGGCAGACTATGGCAGTACGAACTATGACGCAACGGACTTGACAAGTGTGAAAGACTTGAAAAGCACAGAGGCAGATGCCAATGCCGAGGCTTTTTATGCAAGCCAATCGGTTGAAGTCAGCAATGGCAATCAGGTAAACGTCACGCTGAATCGTGCTGTAGCCAAAGTGATTTTGAGGGAAACCGATGTGTTGGAGCCTGGAAGCATGACCGTGACTTATAGCCGCCCATTGAGCTTCAATGTGGCAGACGGTACGACAACAGGGACAGAATCTGACACCAAGACACTGTCCATCGAAAACGAAATACATGGGACAACCGATTCTCCTGTGGAAATAGGCAGTTTCTACGTGTTGGCAAGTGCGGATGAGGCAAACCTTGACAATTTCATTACACAGTACAATGAAGAAGAAGAAAAGACGATAAGTAATGTACCCGTACAAGCTAACTATCAGACCTACATCACAGGAAAGTATGGCGCAAAGATCAACCAGCAATTCCTTATAGATGTCAATACCACCTGGAGTACTCCGGACAAGGAAGGTAAGTGGCTGAAAGTTAATGGAGACTACACACTTGTCAACGAAAGCGGCAGTTATGACTGCATCGTTCTCTCTTCTACCGGCACTTCTGCCATCGTAGCCTGCAAGACCAAACAAGCGGAAGCTGAAAGCAAAGAGGCAGCCGCAGCAAAGGCAGAGGCTATCGGAGGACGGCTCGTCACCTATGCAGAATTTGAACTTTTATGTAATGCAGGCATAGTAAAAGATTCTTATGCTGATTATTATTGTTCTGATGATGGACGATGCTACTATTTACATGGTCAACCAGGCCATGACGATTTAGTAGAATATGATCTAGAATATTATGTAGCTTTTGATATAACAAAATAAATAATCATGCGTGGACGGAGTATCCGTCCACGTCTGACACATTCAATAATTTTAAACGTAAACAATTATGAATGATTTCAAGAATCAATGGCTCAGAAAGAGGACTTTCGCCATTCCTGCCTCGCGACTGACGGGCAGGCTGACAACATTGAAATCGGACGTTCCTGCTGCCGACTCGCTCTTCTGGAAGTTGTGGAACGGTAGTCTCGACACGGCGGTGCAGGTGTTGCAGACCGATTACTTCAAAGGCATCGCAGCCGGGACGCTCGACCCCAACGCCTACGGCTCGCTTATGGTGCAGGACGGCTACTATTGCTTCCGTGGGCGTGATGACTATGCCACAGCCGCCACTTGTGCGCAGGATGAGACATTGCGTGAGTTCTTCAAGGCAAAGGCAAAGAGCTACGACGAATACAACGAGACGTACCATCAGACGTGGCATCTGCGTGAGGCTTCGGGACTGATACCCGGCACGGACATCAAGGACTATGCCGACTATGAGGCATACGTGGCAGGCTCACTTGCCTCGCCCTATATGTGCGTAGTGATGCTGCCCTGCGAGTACCTGTGGCCTTGGATAGCCAACTTCCTCGATGGCTATACGCCCACAAACAGCCTCTACCGTTTTTGGATAGAATGGAACGGAGGTACGCCAAACGGTGCTTACCAGATGGGGAACATGCTGGAACAGTACCGTGACAAAATAGACGAGGACAAGGCTGTGGAGATATTCAACACCGCCATGAACTATGAACTGAAAGTATTCACATCATCAACCATCCTAACAACTATAGAAAATGGAAAATAAAAAGAATGACAATCAGCAACCAACAGTTGCGTCGGCTCATCACCCTTTCTATCTCGGGGAAATGAAAAAGGGGATGTTCGCCTGCTGGACCGTTACCACGCAATGCTGTGACGATACGAAAGTTACAATCCTTGACGATACGGGTAAGGTTTATGCCACCTATACCAAGGCTTTCACGCAAAGCCATAACCTGACATTGCTGGGACAGGGCAACGCTATAATCGAAGGAAATGAACTGAGGGTATACGTTGATTCCTCTATGTCGTCACAATTGATAGCGAGTACCAACACGCACTTAATAAATGACCTCAATGCCCGAAAAGTGGGAGCTGTCACAGACATCTGCATAGAAGACCAGACGGACAACGATTTTAATGATGTTTACATCAATGTAGTGGCGTGGAACAAGAAAGGCTGATTTTCGTCTTCCACAAAACGATTGAAAAAAACAAGCTAGGGGAGACTGTCTGAAAAGATGCAGTCCCCCCCCAGCCCGTCCGAGAACGGCTGTTTGGGGTGTATCATAGAGGGCAGAACC
>OGCP01000440.1_pt1 | contig 19221 bp, 16 predicted proteins | sample 1570191 | NCBI WGS metagenome assembly OGCP01 (sample SAMEA2582180, study PRJEB24529) | metagenome | biome: Human gut stool | place: China | collected 2011
GATGCAGTTAGAAAAAATGGAACTGCCGGACGAAGAGAGAAAACTCATCACTTATATGTTACAAAAAGGAATAAAGCTGGAACAGGAATGTATTTCCAAATCCCGGTAAGGAGCATAGATCATGTGGAAACTAAAACAGATTTTTGATGGAGAATACGGCTGCGAAGAGCGGCAGCCGGGAGAAAAAGAAAAATGTCTTGTGATTTTCGCAAATGAAGAGGGAGAAGAAAAGACATTTGAGGCGAATGAGGACTGGATTGCGGCAATCGAAAAGCTGTCAGCAAATCTGCTCATGAAAATAATTATCAGTAAGCCGATGGCGAAAGACTGCCAGTACAAAAAGATCGTGGTGGAGAAGAAAGGCGATGGCTATCAGGCGGCAAAGTATACAGAGAAACAGGTGTTTCACGATAATTTTGGCGCAGAAGATCTGCAGGGCTATTTGATGGAAGCCATACATGATACATTCCTGCAGGTAAATGCATGGGATGAGAAAAGAGAATACAGTCTTCTGATCTCAAAGAAAGGTGCGGTGACACTCAGGGCGAAAGCTTCAAAAGAAGCACCAGACACAGTCACAGAACATAACCGGAAGAAAAATTATATTTTGGATGAGGGACAGGTGATCCCTCCGCTGGTGGATATGGGTATTTTTACCGGAGAGGGAAAAGTAGTAAAGTCCATGTATGATAAGTTCCGCCAGATCAACCGTTTTATCGAGATGATCGATGATGCGATCCGGGAATATAAAGGTGAGGAAATACACATCATTGATTTCGGATGCGGAAAGTCTTACCTGACTTTTATCATGTATTATTATTTTACAGAGATCCGGCATATGAAAGTGCAGATGCTTGGACTCGACCTGAAAAAAGATGTCATCGAAAAATGCAACCGGGCGGCGGAGAAATATGGCTATGACGATCTGCGCTTTGAGCTTGGTGACATCAATGGATTTCAGACGCCGTTTGACGTGGATATGGTCGTGACGCTCCATGCCTGCGATACTGCGACAGATTTTGCACTCTATAATGCAATCACATGGAATGCAAAAATGATTTTTTCCGTACCATGCTGTCAGCATGAGGTGAATAAGCAGATCCAGAGTGAGGATTATTCCCTGCTCACAAGATACGGCATTATCAAAGAGCGTTTTTCAGCGCTGACAACAGATGCGATCCGGGCGAATCTTTTGGAGTGCTGCGGATACAAAACCCAGCTGCTGGAATTTATTGACTTTGAACACACACCGAAAAATATTTTGATCCGTGCGGTCCGCCGCCCGGTCTTACCGTCCTCTGCGAAAAAAAATATTTAGCGGAAGTGGAAAACATGTGCAGGGAATTTCACTTAGAGCCAACCCTGTATACATTATTGCGGAACGATTGCAAAGTATGATAGTATAAATGGAGCAGAAAACACAAAGGAGCGCAGGTATGGAAGATATTTTAGCAGCATTTCCGGATAGAGAAACATTTGACCGTTACTGGGAGGAAAATTATGTTCCGGTAACTTATGAGGATGTAAAAGAGGCATTTGAGGATTTCGTGACCTCCGCAGGCGGACACATCTTTTTGTCCGATTACGAGGAGGGTGGATGCATTTCCAAAGAGGATTTTAAGGACAATCTTTCCCAGGAGGCGCAGTTTGCCTTTCAGGATGGTCTGACGGAAGTATTTTATGACAAAAACCCGGATTTATATGAGACAGCCTTTGCTATTTTTGAGGAGGCACAGATGTCTGGAAATCAGGATGCAAATGTGGCAGTTACGTTTCATGAAACATTTAACCGCCTGTATGCAGAGTTTTTAGATCGTTTATTTGAAGAGAAAGGCAGTATATGGCAACGTTAGGAATTCCACAGAATACCATAGAGGTTTTACAGAAATATAATTTTAATTTTCAGAAGAAGTTTGGACAGAACTTTCTGATCGATACGCATGTGCTTGAGAAGATCATTGAGGAGTCCGGAATCACAAAGGATGATTTTGTTTTGGAGATCGGACCTGGAATCGGCACAATGACGCAGTATCTCTGCGAGAATGCAAGAGAAGTGGCGGCGGTGGAGATTGATAAAAATCTGATCCCGATTCTGGCAGACACACTCAGCGCATACGACAATGTGGAAGTCATCAATGATGATATTTTAAAAGTGGATATTAATAAGCTGGCAGAGGAAAAAAATGGAGGAAAGCCGATCAAAGTTGTGGCAAATCTTCCATATTATATCACGACACCGATCATTATGGGATTATTTGAAAGCCATGTGCCGATCGACAGCATTACGATCATGGTGCAGAAAGAAGTGGCAGACCGTATGCAGGTGGGACCGGGAACGAAAGAATATGGGGCACTCTCCCTTGCAGTGCAGTATTATGCGAAACCCGAGATTGTTGCGATCGTTCCACCGAACTGCTTTATGCCTCGCCCGAATGTCGGAAGCGCAGTGATCCGTCTCACAAGACATAAAGAAGTGCCGGTGCAGGTGAATGACGAAAAATTAATGTTTAAGATCATCCGTGCATCCTTCAATCAGCGCAGAAAGACGATGACAAACAGTGTCGGGAACAGTCCTGAGCTGTCCGTGTCCAAAGAACAGATGGCAGCAGCTCTTGAAAAATGCGGACTTTCTGCAACCGTGCGTGGCGAAGCACTGACACTTCAGCAGTTCGCACAGCTCAGCAACATCATCGGCAGCAAAATAAAATTTGATTCATAAAAGCTGACTCCGTCTCATATACTTGTATATGGGATGGAGATTTTTTATGCACAGAAAAAACTTGGCAAAAAGAATAAACACGATGCTGACCATACTTCTGCTCTTGCTGCTCATACCACTTTTCCTCACCATTTTTTGCCAGAAAATGCAGCTGGAAGAATTGCTGGGAAATGTAAACCGGACAGCGGAAACAGAGGAGGATGCGGACATGCTTTTTTGCATTGTCGCAAAGGAGATAAGCGCAGATGCACCGGAGGAATGTATCAAAGCCCAGTGTGTGATCGCCCGCACAAACCTTAAGGCAGCAGAGGAGATGGGGACAGAACTTCCGGGGAGTATGACAATGGGCGAATTACAGGAGCTGTGGGGCGACTATTTTTCCGAGGCGGAAGGGAAGATAAAGGAGGCGATACAGGAGACAGACGGAGAGACGCTGCAGTACCGGAACCATTACATATATGCGGCATACCATGCAGTGAGCGCAGGCAATACAAGAAATATGGAAGAATTATATCCGGATTCGGATATGCCCTATCTTTCAGGTGTGGCATGTTATGAGGATGCACAGGCGCCGGATTATCTTTCGGTGTTGTATCTGGATCAGGAGATCACGATCGAAGAGAAGGATAGTGCCGGGTATGTCACAAAGGCGCAGATGAATGGGAAATCCTACACAGGAGAGGAACTGCGTGGGGAACTTGGGTTAAAATCCGCAAATTTCAACGTGACAGAACTGGAACCTGGCAAGATCCGGATCGTAACGAAGGGACATGGACACGGATTTGGCCTGAGCCAGTATACAGCACAGAAAATGGCTGAAAAAGGGGAGGATTACAGAAAAATTTTACAGTATTTTTTTCCCGGTACAGAGCTGGAAAATGTGGAATGAAAAACGATTCCAATTACTGTGAATAAACCGTCTGAATGTGGCAACACTATTGTTAATAGCAGGAAATGTATTCTGCTAAATAAACAATGGACGGTGAAAAATATGAGAAAGAATCACGGGTGGGCAGCCTTCTGGCAGAAAAAACAGTATATCATCGCAGGCACGCTGGTAATCCTTGCAGCAGTCGGCATGACTGTTTTATATAGCAGAGGACAGGAACAGGAGAGAAAGCAGTTAGAACAGGAAATTGCAGCAGAGATAGACACGGAGAACCAGAATGTGGCAATGGAGGAAGAGACAGAGGCAGATCAGGTTGCTTCTATTTTAAAACCGCAGACACAGAGCACAGAGACAGCAGAGGTAGAAAAGGAGAGTGAGGAAGCAGACAGTGGACAGGAAGAGGTGGCACCGACAGGAAACACTTCCCAGGCACTCCATTTTGCTGCGGAAGATGGCATCTTATGGCCGATGGAAGGAAATGTGATCTTAGATTACAGCATGGACTCGACGGTGTATTTTGCGACGTTAGACCAGTACAAATACAATCCGGCGGTCATCATTGCCGGGGATGTCAACAGCAAAGTTTATGCGGTAGCAAAAGGAAAAATCCAGAGTATTGAGACAAATGAAGTGACAGGATGTACCGTGACAGAAGATTTGGGAGATGGGTATCTCGCAGTCTACGGACAGCTTAAGGAACCGGAGTTTGCAGTGGGAGACTATGTGGAGGCAGGTCATGTGATCGGTTATGTGACAGAACCGACAAAATATTATTCTGTTGAGGGCAGTAACCTGTATTTTGAACTTCGAAAAGATGGGGTACCGGTCGATCCAATCGAATTTTTTGAATAGCAAAAATTTCCTTTTTCTTGAACACACGGAATTTCTGGATTATAATAAATTTTATTGAAATACCGAAAACAGGCAGAAAGGAAGAGACTGCATGGGAGTTCATGGATCAAATGACGTGGTAAACGCATGGAAACAGGAAGTTTTGAACAGCAGAGGAAAGGACGCAGAGCATACACTCAAATGCTGTCTTGATATAGAACGGTATGCAAAGGAACATAAAGATGCGGCACTTCTTGGCTTTGCATATTTTTACAGTGGGGAAACTTACTATCTGCTGAATGATGTGGAGCACATGTTCCACAACATTGCGCAGGCAATCCATCTGTTAGGACAGACCGGACAGTGGGAGCTGATCGCAAGGTCTTACAACCTGATGGCAATCTCTTCTGTCAACAAGGGAAATGTGTCTGCAGCGATGGATTACTATCTGACAGGATTGAATTACTGTCGTAAATATGGGATTACTAAGATGGAGATCAGCATCATGCAGAATCTTGGTAATCTGTACATGGAAAATGGTGTGTATCACGAGGCACAAAGTTATTTCGAAAAGGCTCATTCATACTGCAGAAGTAATCCGGATGTGAAGGAAAATTATGTCGGACTGATGGCCAGTTACGTGAATCTGGCACGCTGCTATATGCTGCAGGGGATGTTAGATAAGACACATGTTTATATAGAAAAACTGGATGCGGAATGTGCGTCTTATTATGAGGATATTGACATTTTATATGTGGACTGCCTGAAGGCAAGATATTATCATCTGACTCATAATTATGTGAGACGCGATGCACAGATCCAGGAGATTGTAGAAATAATCAATAAAAATGTGCAGATCATGGAGGTGTTTGACGACCTTTGTGATTTTTGCGGGCTGATGCTGGAGATCGGCCGGGATGATGTGTTGTGGATGATCGTTGAGAAGCTGGATCGGATCGTGAAAGATTCAGGTGTGATCAATCTGCAGCGCAGAGTCATTTCCATTAAGATCAAAGGCTACCGCAAGAATCAGGACAATGCAGGTTATCTGCAGGCGGCTGGCCTGTATTATGAGCTTTCCGAGATCATGGAGCGCGAGAACAAAGATATGATCGTCAACATGCTTTATGTCAGAAGTTCTCTCGAACGTGCAAATGAGAGCCGCAGGGAGATGGAAGCAGTCAATGTGAAGCTGCTGAAACAGTCGGAGACAGATCAGATGACCGGACTGGCAAACCGTTACCGCCTGAATGCTTATTCGGAAAAAGTATTAGATTACTGTTATGAGCACCGACTTCCACTTGCAATGGAGATTTTAGATATTGACTTTTTCAAGCAGTATAATGACAATTATGGACATCAGCAGGGCGACGAGTGCATTATTGCAATTGCAGATGAGCTGAAAAAGATGGAAGATGGGCAGACATTTTGCGCGAGATATGGCGGAGATGAATTTATTATCATTTATGCGGGTATAAGTGCGGAGGAAGTGTATGCGAAGGCAGGCGCGCTGCGGCAGAATATTATGAATCTCAAACTGGAGCATTTATATTCCAATGCATTGCCGATCGTGACGATCTCCCAGGGAATTTCGTATGGAATTCCGGAGAACGGAAACAGGAGCTGGGATTTTCTACATACTGCAGATATGCTGTTATATCAGGTAAAGAAGAAAAGCAGAAATGATATCTGTATTGCGGATATCCGCGGACAGGAGTTGGATTTATCCTCAAAACAGGAAAAAGTGGAACCTTAGAGGAAAATTGGCATAAGTTATAATGAGCAATCCGCAATCGAACTATTGCTACGGCAGCTTTTTTTAGAGGTGACGGCGCATATCACATTTTTACAGGGGAAAAACAGAAATACATGTGGAGTGTACGACGACTGGATTTTGCTTGGATATGGATGAAAAACAGGGAGTATTCGATTGCTTTTCATATTAACCCAGCTTTCTTTTTCATGGAAGCCGGGGTACATAGATCGTGCCGGATGTGATACGGGTATTCTGACAAAATAGTTGACAAAATGGCGACAATATGCTAACATATACGACTGCGCATTCGCACGAAAGGAAAATATATGGAAACAGTAAGATTTGATGAATTAGATTTATATCCACAGGTACTCCGTGCTATCAAAGAGATGGGATTTGAAGAGGCGACTCCAATCCAGAGTCAGGCGATCCCGGTTGTGATGTCAGGAGTCGATGTGATCGGACAGGCACAGACAGGAACCGGAAAGACAGCATCTTTTGGTATCCCGGTGCTTCACAAAGTAGACCCAAATAATAAAAAGACACAGGTGATCATCCTTTCACCAACCAGAGAGCTTGCGATCCAGGTGTCGGAAGAAATCCGTAAATTAAGCAAATATATGCATGGCGTGAAAATCCTTCCGGTATACGGCGGACAGGATATCAACCGTCAGATCAAGGCATTAAAAGGCGGTGCACAGATCATTATCGGCACACCGGGACGTGTCATGGATCATCTCCGCAGAAAAACGATCCGTTGCGAGGCAGTCAATACGATCGTTTTAGATGAGGCGGACGAGATGCTGAACATGGGATTCCGTGAGGATATCGAGACGATTTTGGAATATATCCCGGAAGAGGGAAGACAGACGGTTCTGTTTTCTGCGACCATGCCAAAGCCGATTTTAGACATCACAAAGAAATATCAGCATGACGCAGTGACCATTAAGGTGGTAAAAAAAGAACTGACCGTGCCAAGCATCGAGCAGTATTATTATGATGTCAAACGCAAGGACAAGACCGAAGTCCTGACAAGACTGTTAGATTACTACAATCCAAAGCTTTCCCTCGTATTCTGTAATACCAAGAAAATGGTGGACGAGCTTTCCGAGGAGTTAAAGAGCCGCGGTTATATGGCAGAGGGGCTTCACGGTGATATGAAGCAGGCACAGCGTGACCGTGTCATGAAAGCATTCCGCTCCGGACGTGTGGAGATCCTGATTGCTACAGATGTTGCTGCGAGAGGAATTGACGTTGATGATGTGGAAGCAGTATTCAATTATGATATTCCACAGGATGACGAGTATTATGTACACCGTATCGGACGTACCGGACGTGCAGGACGTACCGGACGTGCGTTCACTTTTGTAAAAGGAAAAGAGGTTTACAAGTTAAAAGATATCATGCGTTACTGCAAGACCAAGATCCTTGCAATGCCAATCCCATCTTCCGATGATGTGGCACAGATCAAGGCAGAGAAAGTAATGCAGGGAATCGGTGAGATCATTGAGAATGAGGATTTAAAAGAGATGATCGAGATCATCGAAAAGCAGGTCAATGATTCCGATTACACCGCAATGGATATCGCAGCAGCCTTCTTAAAACAGGCACTCGGTCAGGTGAATCTGGAAAACGACAGAGAGAATGGCGAGATCGACTGGGATAACACCGGAGCCGAAGAAGGTATGGTTCGTCTCTTCATTAACATCGGTAAAAAAGACCGCGTGAAACCGGGCGATATCTTAGGTGCCATCGCTGGAGAGTCAGGAATGCCTGGAAAACTCGTCGGTGCGATCGATATGTACGACAAATACACTTTTGTGGAAGTGCCGAGAGAGTATGGCAAAGAAGTATTAGAAGCCATGAAGAATGTGAAGATCAAAGGACGTTCCGTCAATATGGAACCGGCAAATCAGAAATAGAAAATAAAAAGAGAGTCTCTTTTGTGAAATTTTTAAGCAAAATTTCGAAAGAGACTCTTTTTTTGGTGTATTGCGCTACTTGAATTCGATTACATTTAATAGTATAATTTTTCACGGTTGTATAAATAAAAGGCAAATTAAGGAGGATAACACCATGGAGTGGAAGAATTTAGATACCCTTACTTCTTTTGAAGAATTGTCAAAGGTTGCAGAGGTTGACCTGACAAAAGTAATGTCCGGAGAAAACGGCGCAGAGCGTGTGAAGAAATACAGCACACCGATGGCAGAGGGACTTGCATATAATTATGCTGCAAAAAAAGTGGATGATAACACACTTGCAGCACTTGCAAAATTAGCTGAGGAAGCACAGCTTTCTGAAAAATTTGCAGCTCTTTATAATGGTGAAGTTGTGAATACAGGCGAGAAACGTCTTGTGCTTCATCATATGACACGCGGACAGCTGGGTGATGCAGTCGAGGCAGATGGCGTAGACAAACGTTCTTTTTATGTAGAACAGCAGAATAGAATTGCAGATTTTGCAAACAAGGTACATGCCGGAGAGATCACAAATGCAGCAGGTGAAAAGTTCACAACTGTAGTTCAGATCGGTATTGGCGGAAGTGACCTTGGACCACGTGCAATGTATCTTGCACTGGAGAACTGGGCAAAGAAAAACAACACATTCAAGATGGAAGCAAAATTCATCAGCAATGTAGACCCGGATGATGCAGCAGCAGTATTAGCTTCTATTGATGTTGCACATTCCATTTTCGTACTTGTATCAAAATCAGGTACAACATTAGAGACATTGACGAATGAGTCTTTCGTAAAAGATGCATTGAAAAATGCAGGACTGGATGCTTCTAAGCATATGATCGCTGTTACAAGTGAGACATCTCCTCTGGCAAAGAGTGATGATTATCTGGCAGCATTTTTCATGGATGATTATATCGGAGGACGTTTCTCTTCTACATCAGCAGTTGGCGGAGCTGTATTATCCCTGGCATTCGGACCGGAGGTGTTTGCACAGTTCTTAGACGGTGCAGCAGAAGAAGATAAACTTTCTTTAAATAAAAATATGTTAGAGAATCCGGAAATGCTCGACGCATTGATCGGAGTTTATGAGCGTAATGTACTCGGCTACCCGGCTACAGCCGTTTTACCATACTCCCAGGCTTTGAGCCGTTTCCCTGCACATTTACAGCAGTTAGACATGGAGTCTAACGGTAAATCTGTAAACCGTTTTGGTGAGTCTGTAAATTACGTGACAGGACCGGTGATCTTCGGTGAGCCTGGTACAAATGGACAGCATTCCTTCTATCAGTTATTACATCAGGGAACAGATATTGTTCCGCTTCAGTTCATCGGATTTAAGAACAGCCAGATCGGAACGGATGTTGTGATACAGGACAGCACAAGCCAGCAGAAACTCTGCGCAAACGTTGCAGCCCAGATCGTAGCATTTGCATGTGGTAAGGCAGACGACGACCGCAACAAGAATTTTGAAGGTGGACGTCCATCTTCCATCATCATCGGTGAGGAATTAAATCCTAAGACACTTGGTGCTTTACTTGCTCATTTTGAGAACAAAGTTATGTTCCAGGGATTCTTATGGAATATCAACAGCTTCGATCAGGAAGGCGTTCAGCTTGGAAAAGTTCTTGCAAAACGTGTTCTTGCACATGACACAGACGGAGCATTAAAAGTTTATAGTGATCTGTTAAACATCTAGTCAGGGGTCAGATCATGAAAAGAGAATCTTTCAAATCACGTCTGGGATTTATTCTGGTAAGTGCCGGATGTGCCATCGGAATCGGAAATGTATGGAGATTTCCTTATGTCGTGGGCGAAAACGGCGGCGGGTTATTTGTGCTGCTCTATCTCGTGTTCCTGATCGCCATGGGACTTCCGGTTCTGACGATGGAACTTGCCGTGGGACGTGCAAGCCGTAAGAGTGCCGTGTTAGGTTACAAGGCGTTAGAAAAACCGGGAAGCAAGTGGCATCTTCACGGCTGGGCAGCGATATTCGGCTGTTATATGCTGATGATGTATTACACGACAGTTTCCGGGTGGATGGTAACTTATTTTTACAAATTTCTGATAGGTGAATTTCAGGCTGGCATGGATGCGGAGGCTGCCGGAGCAGTATTTTCCAACCTGCTTGCAGACCCGTTGCAGATGAGCTTCTGGATGATACTCACGGTCATTCTGGGCTTTTTTGTGTGCAGCAGAGGATTGCAGAACGGTCTGGAAAAAATAAGCAAAGTCATGATGAGTGCTTTGCTTTGCCTGATCGTGATCCTTGCGGTACACAGTTTTACATTGTCCGGTGCGGGCGAGGGTGTACGTTTTTATCTGATCCCAAATATGGAAACGGTGAGAGAAGTGGGGATTGGAAATGTTGTGTCAGCGGCAATGAATCAGGCGTTCTTTACCTTAAGTCTCGGAGTTGCAGCCATGGAGATCTTTGGAAGCTATATGGGTCGTGATAACAGTCTTGCAGGAGAAGGTGCCAGAATCTGTGCACTGGATACATTTGTGGCGATCATGGCAGGACTGATCATTTTCCCGGCATGTTTCAGCTACGGCGTGGAAGTCGGGGCAGGACCAAAACTCATTTTCATCACGCTTCCAAACGTATTTGTAAATATGGAAGGCGGTCGTATCTGGGGAACAATGTTTTTTTTGTTTATGACATTTGCAAGCTTTTCCACGATTATTGCGGTATTTGAAAACATCATGTCATTTTGTATGGATATGTTTGGCTGGAATCGGAAAAAAGCGGCACTGGTCAACTGTGTGATCATACTGATCGCCAGCATGCCATGTGTACTCGGATATAATGTGTGGAGTGATCTGCACCTGATCGGTGGCAGGGATGTGTTAGACAGTGAGGATTTCATTGTGAGCAATCTGTTGCTTCCGGGTGGTTCCCTTATTTACCTGTTATTCTGCGTCACAAAATGGGGATGGGGATTTGATAACTATCTGGAAGAAGCAAATACTGGAAAAGGTCTTAAGATCGCAAAAGGATTAAAACCATATTTCCAGTTTGTGCTTCCGGTATTGATTTTATTTATCCTAATCCAGGGATTAATCTGATTTTATTGATTCTCATCAGGGATTACTCTGATCAGGAGTTTACAACTTCGTACCAGTAGGAAGAACCATTTTCTATCATATTACAGTAGGTGTTGACCATCACTTCGCGGAACGGAGCGAATTCGTCAGCAAGTTCGAGCTTTTGTGGGTAAGTTCTTGTGACGAAGTCGATCTCTTCCGCGATTTTTCTTGCAACGGATGCATCTTTGATCGGCACAATGCCAAAAAGAGTGGAGCAATAAGTTTTGCTTCCCGTGCAGGAGGCAAGCAGAACTTTCGCAAAATTTTCCCACTCTGTCAGCAGAACTGCCTGTTCTGTTTCATTCTCAGGTGCGTATTCGAGCAGACAGAGATCTTTCATATATTGTTTTAATTCTTTTTGCAGATGCCGCTTGTTGAAAAAAGAAATTCCGGCAGCACCGGATGCTTTGATCATCATCCATGCTTTCATGAAGGCATCGTTCTTGCCGTCTTTTCCATAACGTTTTTCCAACAATTTCATACGGTAATTATCATTTGGAAGATCCAGCCCCCGGCTGATCGCCTGAGCGAGAATCTCTTTTCTTTCTTTGGCATTTTCTATCTCATAATAATGTTCCGGCCAGTTTTCGAGGGGATCGATCTGGGCGGGTTTTTCTTTTTTCAAAAGCATAGGGAAGTCCTTTCTCTGGTTCTTTAGGGAATGCGAAACTCTGGCAAAGTTGCTTTAAATTGTTCAAAATTAACAAAATTTTCGAAAACACGCTTCCGCTACGTGTCGCTGGTAGCGGTACTAAGAAGCCAGTCACGGCTTATGCCGCACCTGCCTTCTAAGTGCCGACCGCTCCCCAGTGTTTTCTCAAGCTTTTGTTAATTTTGAACAATTTCATTCACGTTTTTAGGAGTTTCGCAATTATCCGTTATAGTCTTTCTTATATCATGAAGCACAGTCTCGATTGGCACTGCTCATTGCATATGTATATTATAGCATGAACTTATATTGTTTGCATTGTTAAGTTAAGCGGATAGCAATTATGTTATTGAGAAAAATAGTAAATAATGATGCTTGACTTTTCTGTTATCCTGTACTATATTCAATATACCCCATAGGGGTATATCGAATATAATGAATGACAAAATCATAAGTGGTAGAAAATAATACTCAGATAACAAAATGAGGGTGCGATGGACAGAAAGGATGTGGAAGTTATGACATGTTGTTGTAAAGGCAATGAGGATGGCAATGTAAAACATAAACAGCGTGATGAGCAGGAGAAGAAAGCGCTCATGACACGCTTGAGCCGTATTGAAGGACAGGTGCGTGGAATCAGGGCGATGGTGGAGGACGATCGTTATTGCGTGGATATTCTCACACAGGTGTCAGCGATCCAAGCGGCCTTGAATGGGTTTAACAAAGAACTTCTGGCGAGACATATCAAAACCTGTGTTTCGGAGAATATCCGCGAAGGAAATGAAGAGGCAGTCGATGAACTGTGTGAACTTTTGAAGAAACTGATGAAATAGTGAACTCTGATATTCAAAAGCAGAACATAACAGGAAAGGACGACATACATGAAAGAGAGATTTGATGTTACAGGCATGACCTGTTCCGCCTGCTCATCCCATGTGGAGAAAAGTGTGGGAAAGCTTACCGGGGTGGAAAATGTCAGCGTGAATCTGCTGACAAACAGTATGCAGGTCGAATTTGATGAGAATAAACTTGATACAGCAGGAATTATCAAGGCAGTGGAGGATGCCGGATACGGTGCGGCGGTGAAAGACGAGCACGCAAAATCCGGGGCAAAAACGTCTGGACAGTCTGGCAGTCAGGAAAACAATGGACTTTCAGCCGTAGAGCAGAATGTGAAAAACATGAAAAAGAGACTGATCGTCTCACTGATTTTCTGGATACCGTTGATGTATGTGTCCATGGGACATATGATATATCAGTGGCTCAACATTCCGATGCCGCCGTGTACCATGAACTTTTTGCATGGAAATGAGAATGCAATCACCTATGCGTTTACGCAGTTTTTACTGTTGCTGCCAATTTTGATCGCAAATCAGAAATATTTTAAAAACGGATTTAAAACATTATGGCACAGAAGCCCGAACATGGACAGCCTGATCGCGATCGGTGCGGGTGCGGCAATCCTCTATGGTATTTTTGCCATTTACCGTATCGGGTATGCGATGGGACACGGCGACATGATGGTCGTACATCAGTATGCCCATGACTTATACTTTGAGTCAGCCGGAACGATCCTGACACTGATCACCATCGGGAAATATCTTGAGACGAAGTCCAAGGGAAAAACAAGCGAGGCAATCACAAAGCTTTTGAATCTCGCACCAAAGACCGTGACGGCTGTAAGAGATGGTGTGGAGCAGGTCGTGGATGCAGCAGATGTGGAAAAAGGAGAAATCTTCCTTGTAAAACCGGGTGAATCGGTTGCAGTGGACGGTATCGTGCTGGAGGGAAAATCCTCTTTTGACGAATCTGCGATCACAGGTGAGAGCATTCCGGTGCCAAAACAGGAGGGAGATACCATTGTCTCTGCATCCATAAATAAATCCGGACTCATCCGTGCAAAAGCAACAAAAGTCGGTGAAGACACTACAATTGCGCAGATCATAAGGCTGGTTGAGGAAGCTTCCTCAAGCAAAGCCCCGATTGCAAAAATGGCAGATAAAATTGCCGGAGTCTTTGTGCCGGCCGTTATTACCATTGCACTGATCACAGGAGTTATCTGGCTGATCTCCGGCGCAACGTTTGAGTTTGCCATGTCAACTGCGATTGCAGTGCTTGTGATCTCGTGTCCGTGCGCACTTGGTCTTGCAACACCGGTAGCAATCATGGTTGGAACCGGAAAAGGTGCAGAGAACGGGATCCTCATCAAATCCGGTGACGCATTAGAGACGGCACATCAGATCGACACCGTTGTGTTAGATAAGACGGGAACTATCACGCAGGGAAAACCTGTCGTGACAGATATTATCTGTGCTGCCGGAAAGAATGCAGATAAAACGCGGCTTCTTCAGATTGCAGGAAGTCTTGAGAAAGGCAGCGAACATCCGCTTGCAGAGGCGATTGTAAACTATTGTGTGACAAACAATATTTCTCTGGAAAAAGTAACAGATTTCAACGCTTTATTTGGAAAAGGAATCGAAGGTACAGTGTCCGGTACACACTACTATGCCGGAAATGAGAAGATGATGGAAGAGAAAGGAATCAGCCTTTCCACAGAACAGAAAAACCAGATCCAGGCACTTGCCAAACAGGGCAGGACACCACTTCTTTTTGCAGATGAAAAACAGTTTCTTGGAATTGTGGCAGTTGCAGATGTGGTAAAACCGACCAGTAAAGAGGCGGTACAGAAATTCCGTGATTATGGCATCCATGTCATTATGTTAACCGGTGACAACGAAGTGACCGCACAGGCAATCAAGGAGCAGGTTGGTATCGATGAGGTGATCGCCGGGGTTCTGCCAACACAGAAAGAGAAGAAAATCTCAGCCTTAAAACAGGCAGGACATAAAGTAGCGATGATCGGTGACGGCGTCAACGATGCACCGGCACTTGCCTCCGCAGATGTGGGAATTGCGATCGGGGCAGGAACAGACGTAGCGATCGAGAGCGCTGATATCGTACTGATGAAAAACGATTTACTTGACGCTGTAGGTGCAGTAAAATTAAGTAAAGCCGTGATCCGCAACATCAAAGAAAATTTGTTCTGGGCATTCTTTTACAACAGTATCGGAATCCCGCTTGCAGCTGGTGTTTTGTATCCGCTTTTCCAGATAAAATTGAACCCGATGTTCGGTGCAGCAGCCATGAGTCTGAGCAGCGTATGTGTGGTAAGTAATGCACTCCGGTTAAGATGGGTAAAACTGCATGATGCGAAAAAGACACAAAGTGAACCGCATCAGGATGTCGCTGCAAGTACAATTGCAGATATTAACCAGCACAATGCACTGGATAATAATATAAAATCAACAAACAATGATAAAGGAGAATCAACTATGACAACAACAATTTCAATCGAAGGCATGATGTGTGCCCATTGCCAGGCACATGTAGAGAAAGCATTAAAAGAGGTCGCAGGCGTAACAGAAGTTACCGTAAGCCTTGAAAACAAAAATGCAGTCGTAACAGGCGATGCTTCTGTAGAAGCATTAAAACAGGCAGTTGTAGATGCAGGTTACGAAGTGACAGATGTGAAATAAAGTATTTTCGAAAGCAAATTTTAATATAAAAAGGATATCGCATGGAATTACCATGCGATATCCTTTTTTAGCGGAGATAGCGGGATTTGAACTCGCGCGCCGGAACATTTACCGACCTACCGCATTTCGAGTGCGGACCCTTCAGCCACTTGGGTATATCTCCATAGAAAAACGTGATACGCTTTTCTTTTTGTATAAAAATACTTGTTTAGTATACCATATTTTCTATAATCTGCAAGCTTTGAAATAGTTGTACCTGTTAAAAAAATATATTATAATCTAGATTAGCAATGGAATCATTTAATATAGTAATGAGAAAGGACTGTTTACGTATGAAAAGAATCGGAATGTTGACAAGCGGCGGTGACTGTCAGGCACTGAATGCTGCTATGCGTGGTGTGGTAAAAGGTTTGAGTGAAAATGTTGATGAACTTGAGATATACGGATTTCACAATGGATACAAAGGGCTGATCTATGGAGATTACCGTCTTTTGACTTCAGCAGATTTTTCCGGAATCCTCACGAAAGGTGGAACAATCTTAGGATCTTCCCGTCAGCCATTCAAACAGATGCGTGTGCCGGATGAGAATGGTCTCGATAAAGTAGAGGCAATGAAGCAGACCTAAATTAAATCTGGACTGTCTTGTGATCCTTGGCGGCAATGGAACGCAGAAAACGGCAAACCTTCTCCGGGAAGAGGGCTTAAATGTGGTTCATCTTCCAAAGACAATCGATAATGATATTTATGGAACCGATGTTACCTTTGGTTTCCAGAGCGCGATCAACATTGCGACAGAGGCAATCGACTGCATTCATACGACAGCAGCTTCTCACAACCGTGTATTTATCGTGGAAGTTATGGGACACAAAGTCGGCTGGTTGACGTTATATGCAGGAATTGCCGGTGGTGCGGACATTATCCTGCTTCCGGAGATTCCATATGATATCAATAAAGTGATAGGAGCTATCAACAAGAGAACAAAAGCAGGAAAAGGATTTACAATTCTTGCAGTTGCGGAAGGTGCGATTTCCAAGGAGGATTCATCCCTGACAAAGAAAGCATACAAGGCAAAAGTGGCCGACCGCAAATATCCGTCCGTTTCCTATGAGATTGCGGATCAGATTTATGAAGCAGCAGGCGTTGAGGTCCGTGTTACGGTTCCGGGACATACACAGCGGGGCGGAAGCCCATGTCCATATGACAGAGTGCTCTGTACCAGACTTGGCTCTGCAGCAGCACAGGCAATCATTGAGGAAGATTACGGCTGCATGATTGCAATGATCAATGGAGAGACAAAACGTGTGCCATTGGCAGAGGTTTCCGGCAAATTGAAAACCGTTGATCCGGACTGCCAGATGATTCAGGAAGCAAAACGTATCGGAATCAGTTTTGGTGATTAAAAACATAAAAAATGAATGCCCGGCAAACTGCATCGTCAGAGCCGGGCATAACTAAGAGAGGAAAAACAGCATGTCATATACGGCGTTGTACCGGAAATTCCGTCCACAGGAATTTGAAGATGTAAAAGGACAGGATCATATCGTAACAACTTTGAAAAACCAGATAAAAGCAGATCGTATCGGACATGCCTACTTATTTTGCGGAACAAGAGGAACCGGTAAAACGACGATCGCAAAAATTTTTGCAAAAGCAGTCAACTGTGAGCATCCGGTGGACGGCAGCCCTTGTGGGGAATGTCCGACCTGTAAAGCGATTGCGGCGGGCAGTTCCATGAATGTGATCGAGATCGATGCGGCGTCCAACAATGGCGTGGACAATATCCGTCAGATCCGTGAGGAAGTGGAATACCGTCCGACCGAAGGAAAATACAAAGTATACATTATCGATGAGGTTCATATGCTTTCCATAGGAGCGTTCAACGCACTGTTAAAAACGTTGGAGGAGCCACCGTCATACGTTATTTTTATTCTTGCCACAACGGAAGCACACAAGATTCCGATTACGATTTTATCCCGTTGCCAGCGATACGATTTCCGGAGAATTTCCATTGATACGATTGCAGGACGCCTGACGGATCTTATGGAAAAAGAGCAGGTAAATGTGGAGGAGCGGGCAATCCGTTACATTGCCAAGGCAGCAGATGGTTCCATGCGGGATGCATTGAGCCTTTTGGATCAGTGCATTGCATTCTATCTGGGGCAGGAACTGACATATGAAAAAGTGCTTGAGACGCTTGGCGCAGTAGATACGGAAGTGTTCAGCAGCTTGCTCAGACAGATTTTGGATAAAAACGTGACCGGGGCAATTCAGGTGATTGACGGGATGGTCATTGAAGGACGCGAGATGGGGCAGTTTGTCACAGATTTTACATGGTATCTGCGAAATCTTCTTCTTGTCCAGAGCTCAGATAATATGGAAGATGTACTTGACATTTCTGCGGATAACCTTGCATTGTTAAAAGAAGAAGCGGAAATGGTCGATCCGGAAATCTTAATGAGATATATCCGTATTTTTTCGGAACTCAGCAATCAGATCAAATATGCAACGCAGAAGCGTATTCTGATTGAAATAAATGTAATAAAGTTATGTAAACCAGAAATGGAAAAAGATTATACATCACTCATAGATCGTGTGGACAGTCTGGAGAAAAAGCTGGAAAAAGGTGTTGTTGTTGAACAATCCCAAAGCCCCAGGCAGGGCAGTGAGGTAACTGCATCGGAAGAAATTGCAAAAATGGAGCTTCCGAAAGCAATCCCGGAGGACATCAGACAGATTATTGGAAACTGGAAGGGAATCCTGTCCCAGCTTACCGGAATTACCAAAACATATCTGAATAAGGCAGTTCCAACACTTGGACCAAATAACTGTCTGCTTCTGGTATTTGAAGATCCGAATGCGTATGAGTACATTTCGGAAAATCGTTCAGAATGTCAGGACAGTCTGAAAATGATGATTGCAGAGCGGATTGGAAAAGAAGTGGAACTTCAGGTGAAACAAAATGACACCGGACACGCGAGTGAGGAGATTTATCCGGATCTCAGACAACTTATCAACTTTGAGATTGAAGAAGATGATTTCTAATTTCCAGCTGGACGAATCTGGAAAATTATATTATCATGTAGCATAGCTTCATGATCGCTATCTATACGAGCCTTGCTCGACAGTCTTTATATATCATGAGTTGAAAACAATTATGGAGGAATTACAATGGCAAAAAGAGGTGGATTCCCAGGTGGTATGCCTGGAAATATGAATAATCTGATGAAACAGGCACAGAGAATGCAGCGTCAGATGGAGGAAGCTCAGAAAGAGTTAGAAGAAAAAGAAGTAACTGCAACAGCAGGCGGCGGAGCAGTTGAAGTAACAGTTTCTGGAAAACATGAAGTGACAAAGATCAAATTATCCGAGGAAGTTGTTGATCCGGATGATATCGAGATGTTAGAGGATCTTATCATGGCAGCTACCAATGAAGCATTCCGTAAACTCGATGAGGAAAGCCAGAGTTCTATGGCAAAAATCACCGGAGGCATGGGTGGTTTAGGGGGACTTCCATTCTAAAACCGGAGTTTAACGTATGAACTGCCGCTTGTAGGTGGTGTTATGGATTTCCTAAGGTTATGTCGTATTGCATGCCAACAAAGTGCATAGAAATATAAAAAATAGAACTGTTTGTTTTCAGGAGCGCTTCCGCTTGTTGTCGCTGGCAGCGGTACTAAGAAAGCATCCATCGTGATTTCAAAATCCAATTACATTGTCTTTTGAAATCGCAATGTCTGCTTTCTAAGGACCGGCCGCTCCCAAAATCCTGAAAACAAATCAGTTCTATTTTTTATT
>OGCP01000457.1_pt1 | contig 18613 bp, 20 predicted proteins | sample 1570191 | NCBI WGS metagenome assembly OGCP01 (sample SAMEA2582180, study PRJEB24529) | metagenome | biome: Human gut stool | place: China | collected 2011
ACCCTTCTCGTTCTAAATATTTTATAATCTCCAATTTCAAATCATATCCACCATGATCACATCCAATTGCTATCATAATTATAATCTCCTTGTGTATTTTATTAACTTCTATATAACTTTAATCAGCTTCATTCTTAGGTGCTGATATTACCTTCACTACTTTTTCAACATAGCTGTAGAGCTGTTCAAAACATTTGTTATACTCTTCCACACCCTTGCCATATGGGTCTGGTACTTCAACATCACCCTCACCCGCAAGCTCACTTAACGTAAATACATTAATCGCCTTGTTAAAGGTATCATATATTTTCTGTTTCATTGACGAATTCATCGTAAGAACAAGCGTATCTATGCCAAAATCATCATTAACAACCTGAACCGATACATTACTTGGCATAATCATATCGTGTCTTGCCGCCACAGCTACAGCCTTGGGATTGTATGGCTCTGGAAATAACACAACCATCCCCCTTGATTCAACTCTTATATCCGGCATAAGCTTGGTCATTATAGTAGCCGCCATAGGGCTTCTGCAGGTATTACCCATACATATAAATATAACTTTATTAAATCTGTTCATAATTTGACACCACCCAGTTAATGAATAATTAAGCTGGCATATGATTAACCATTAATCTTTAAACATTAATTATAGTATGTCCAGCCGCTTTTATCAATCGGTTCATAACTGCACGTCCAACATTATCTGTCTCGAAGCTCTCTGAAAATACATAGTCTACATTTTCATTATCAAACTCTCTTAATACTGCATACAGATGTCTTGCCGCACTCAGCTCATCATCTTTATGTCCCATCGAAACAATTATTCCCTTGTTATAATTGTGCTTTCCTTCTTCTGTTGTCATTACAGCGACTTTGTATCCCTGACTTATAAGTCTGTTCACATTATCGTTAATATATTCAACAACCTTAGCCTCATCACCCTCAACAATCTTAAGATCTGCATCAGGTGCATAATGCTTATATTTCATACCCGGTGCTTTAGGAACTACTCCAGACTTAACACCTTCCGTTATTGCAGGGTCAATTCTTACCCCGCCTATAACCTCTTCAAACATCTCCTTAGTTATATATCCGGGTCTTAATATTGTGGGAACCTCTTCACTAAGATCAATAATTGTAGACTCAACACCTATGTCAACAGTATCATCTTCAATTATCATATCTATCTTTCCGGACAAATCCTTTATTACATGGCTTGCCCTTGTAGGGCTTGGCTTTCCTGATGTGTTAGCACTTGGAGCTGCTATATACACACCTGATGTTCTGATAAGCTCTGCTGCAACCTTATGGCTTGGCATTCTTATCGCAACTGTTCCAAGACCACCTGTAATTGAATCTGGAACTACGTCCGATTTCTTCAATATCATAGTTAATGGTCCAGGCCAGAATTTATCGGCAAGCTTTAATGCCTTGTCTGGTACTTCACAAGACAGCTTATATAAAGCCTCTATATCTGCAATATGAACTATAAGTGGATTGTCTGAAGGACGGCCTTTGGCAGCATATATCTTTGCTGAAGCTTTTTCATCAAGTGCATCTGCACCAAGTCCATATACAGTTTCTGTAGGAAATGCTACAAGCCCTCCCTCTCTTAAAATCTTTCCAGCCTGTTCATATATTTTCTTATCCATAAGACTGTCATTAGTTATTTTCGCAACAATTGTATCCATTGTTACACACCTCTTTTTCTTAAAATGTTCTTAAATGAACTATATTCTGATGTAAATGGCAGATTTCAATTCTGGAACTCACGTCATAATCTTTAATTCTGTCCTAGATATTCAATTATTCCACAGTATATGCTGTACGCAGTCTTCTGCTGGTATTCATCATTGTTAAGCTTATACGCTTCTTCCCTGTTAGACAGAAATCCACACTCGACAATAACCGTTGGCACCTGCGTATTGCGCAGCATATAGTAAGCAGAATCGGGTTTTTCAACTCTTTTATTAGTATTATCAAGCTCTTTAATCATATTCTTCTGAATAATTCCAGCAAGCTTCTTTCCCTCCTCAGACTGCTTGTAATAAAATACCTGTGCACCCTTAGAGGCTTCTCCTACATAACTGTTCTGGTGTATGCTTACTGCAATATCTGCTTTGCTTCCATTAATAATACTACATCGTTTCTTCATATCAGCTGCTTTCTTATTACTGTCACTTTCCTGATACAATCCGTTATCGTCTGCCCTAGTCATTATAACAGTAATTCCCGACTGTTCAAGTAATATTTTCAATTTTGAAGCAATTGCCAGATTGACATCTTTTTCAAGTATGCCATCAGCACTTATCTTTCCAGGGTCAATACCACCGTGTCCGCTGTCTATGGCAACTGTCTTTGCCTCATAATCAATATTTTCCTGTGCCCCGCCGGAGTATTCACCGCTTATATATCCTTTGTCTGAATTTCCAGAACCTGTGCCACATTGCTCTAATGCTAAAGCTGCGGCTATAACAACAATAATCTCAACTGCTACCAGTACTATTTTTAATTCAGGACGCATAACTATCACACAACTACACATTTATTAAAATGTATGCGCCTTGTGCCATCGCAATTCCTTTAATCTATTTAATACTATTCATTAATTATAAGTACTTAAAGCATTTCCAACATACCAATATTTATAATTAATCATTAATATACTGGTTAATTACATTCCACACAGAAGCTTTCTCTAGTCCTAGCTTCCATACCGCAATTCCTGCCGTATTGTTATCAACTACTACCTTAAGTTTCTCCTCGATTGATTTGTCTTCCTCAAACCATATCTTCCTGGTTACTCCATTTTTATCATATGAGCATACATACTGTCCTGCATCATCATTCCATATGGCTGTCTGTCCGTCTTTGTTAAGCTCATCAATAGCCGCCTGCATACCAACTGCACTGCTTGTTGTCGAAGTCTGTGATACGCTCCATATTCTTGTAAAGAAAGGTATACCTACAACAACCTTATCAGCCGGTACTAATGCTGTCATATCTTCAACTGCTTCCTTAACAAATGGAAGTGAAGCAACTGAACCAGCCTCAGAACCTGCATAATGCTCATCATATACCATAACAATTGCATAATCCACATAATCTGACTGTTCCTTAAGATTATAACAGCTGTTATATACCTCCGGCTTGTAATTATCTGTTGACAATATAATATTATTTTTATGGCACTCAACCGACAATTCTCTCACAAACTGCAGGAAATCCTTAGCATAATCACTCTTAACATTTTCCAAATCAAGATTAATTCCGTCATATCCATATGTCCTTGCATCTTTAATAAGCGTATCAATCATTGTCTTTCTTGCTGTCCTGCTTGAATATAACGCCTTAAAATCTACTGACTTATTAAAATCGTCCACTAAAGGCCACACCTGTAACCCTTTGTTGTGCATAGCATTAACCCACGAAGCCGATGAGTAATTACTCATACTGCCATTTTCTGATGTAATGCTGTACCAGGTTGGAGCGATAACATTTATATTAGACAGACCTGTAAGCTGTGTGTAGTTATCATTGCCAGCCGTACCAGCAACCTGAAACCAGCCAAGCTTAACCTTCTGGCTTATTGACAGCCCTGCATACTCTGACTCATATGTATTATCCGGAACTTCTGTATACACTTCACTTATATCACTGCTCTTTACATAACCCGTGTACCCAGTAGCACTTATTACCTTTATCCAGTCGTCATAGCTTTCTACATAATATACGCTGTCACCTTTATTAATCTGCTCTAAAATGTCACTTTTAACGCCGCCTCTGTATCGTATATACATATCATTCTTAGCTGTAACCCTGCTGACCTCTCCGTTAATCATATTAACAGACAATCTTGAAGGCTTGCTTCCATATGCATATGTGCAGTTCGTATAATCTGCCACATACTGAAATGCTATATACATTGTGTCATCTATCTCACACGCTATCTTATATTCACTATCATATGTATTACCATCGCTGTCCTTATACCCTGTACTGTCAGGCTCGTATGTATATGTCCTTCTATCATCTGTATACAAAACAGCGTTACTTTCTTTGTCATAATAAAATCTTACATTAATATAATCAGCCACAAAATCCACTGGAAGATACAGCACATCATCTCTCATAACTCCGATATCACTGTAACTTTTATTATCAATTATAACCAATGTCTTATCGGTATTACTATCCACCTCAAAATATTTATAACCTTCCATCCATTCCTTAGATGGAGCGTATCTTTTTACTAAAAATGTGCCTGCTGCCAGTGCGGCAAGAACAACCACTGCCACAACTGCTATCAGTCCGGTTCTATATCTGTGTTTCCTTCTGCTTCTCATTCTTATCTCCATTCCTGTCTATACTGTTATTTATTACGCTCACGCTCTGACACTAAATAATTGACTTTATTGTATTTCTTCATTAAGTATACGAAGTGCCCGCTCTGACATTAAATATATGCCTTTATTGCATTAACAATAATATTTATTATTCTGACTATATACAGTATCTTTGCAGAAGTATTGTATCATTTAATACTGGCAGGGTCAAAATGTATTTAACCCCGCCTTGTATATTGTATGGCGAAGGGACGCCTTTAACTTATATTAATGTATTTTTCTGTTATATTTATTAACATATTTTTCATTAATACATTTTTCTGAATATATCTTTAATTAATCTATTATAAATAATATTGATATACTCATTTTATTAAATTGTCCGTGATATTATTTTTGTGATATTATCTTATTTCCCCATTATAACCTTTATAAGAAGGTACTAACAGTTTCATAAACCAGTGAAGATTTTCTCCACTTATCATAAAAGGATTGCGCTCTATCGGTGTTAATTCCACCTTCACTCCATAATCCTGCAATAACTGCTCATTCTCTTTTGTGCCATTGGTCAATGTATACATAGTTAATCCCTTTATATGAAGAAATCTGCCCATTCTCTCAATCTTTTTAATACACTCCTTGAATTTCCACGGAAGCATTGACCCTATAAGCATTTTCTTGTCACACCCTGCCAGTGTAGCAGTCATTCTTGCAAATGTATCCTTGGCATCACCAAAATCTATATCTATTATTACTATATCATAATTATCTTTTAATATATTAAAACTATTGTCATTCAGAACCCCGTAAAAGTCTATCCCATTAATACTGTAGGCATATCTTGATACCATCTTCTTACAACGTACTGTTCTTCCTGCACACATCTGCTCTTTCATAAGCACATATGTCTTAATGTCACCTGCAACAGCCGTCTTTCTCTTTAATACACTTGTAAAAAACACTGCCAGCATAATAGTCACATAAGTTGCACCTGCACTGTCACAAAGCCCTGCTACTCCTATAGTCCTTACATTATCAGATATTCTCACATTTTTATACTGATTTAGTAATTCCCTGCTCTTTCTTTTCTGCTTCAATCCCTTTATCTGTTTTAATTCTTTTATTTGTCTTAATCTTTTGCATGATAACCCATATTTTTTCATATAATATTTTATATAACTCCTTTTTTTGTCCTGCATCTATGTTCTCCCATAAAGCAGTAAGATTATCCTGCATAAAATCCTTCATAATTAAAGTCCACGCAGCGTTATTCTCGTACCACTCATATATACACGGCACTCTATAACAGCTTTTCTTATCTGCTATAGTATTAGAATACCCATAAAACTGCACTTCATTAACAAGATTAACAAATATTATGCTGTTATGGCATATTTTATCAGTTTCATCTATGAGGCTGCTCTCACTTCTGACATCATATTTTCCGCCAACAACACATATATTTATTATTTTTGAATTATTATCATTCATTATTGCCTCATAGCCATAACTATCTATCATTACTCTTTCGTTACAACTATCCATATGAATATTTTTTAATTCATTATCACAATCCTTAAATAATGAATTAACTCCACTGTCAATAATTACAATGTCAAAATTATCCTGTATATCATAATTAACACCCTGCGTTTCATCTCTGCCATATGACGGCATCAGCCATATTCCCCTGCAGATAAGAAGGCCTTCTGATGTAGAACATATACTATTATCTGCCAATGCCGTCTGTAATATATCCGTTCTTCCCGAACCTTCTATTACCAGACATTTCAAGCCATAATCACCGAGGCAGTGTGCCATACTAAGCACAGTATGGGTAACTCCAATTCCTCTCCTGCTTCCTGATACTTTAATTATATAAGAGTAATTCTTAATTCCATAAATGCTGTTTATTTTGTAATTTTCTAATACACTGCCTGACACGTTTTCACTTTCGTCTGCATATGTATTATTTAATATTGTACTGCTGGTTTTATTTATTACATTTTTATTGATTGCATTTTTATTGATAAATTTTATTTTCTGAAAAAATGTAATATCAGACCTTGCAGTTTGTTCCAGTTCCCACCTTAACGCTTTAACATTTTTATAACGTCTGTATTGATTATGGCGGGTACATTTATTAATTACCGGGTATAATTTATTATGGACTGTGCTATTGCTGTCAGCCATAAACTTAAGAACCATTCCAACACTGTAAATATCAGTCTGATAAGTAAGCTCCTTTCCGCTGTACTGCTCAGGTGCAGCATAACCTGGACTTATCATACCAGCCTGCGTTAATCCAGCTTTGTGAATCGAACTTCCAAAATCTATAAGTTTAACATTATTATGCTCATCAATTATTATATTATCAGGTTTAATATCAAGATGAATTATTTCATTATCGCAGTTATGCAGATACTCCAATATGTCACATAATTTAACTGCTATATCACAAATCTCACTTGTCTTTATACTGTCTGTATCATTAATATATGACCTTAAAGATTTACCAGATATATATTCTTCAATAATGCAGATACTTATATCATCTTCTTCAATATCGTAAATTACTGGAATGTGGGAATGTTTAAGATTCTTAATTAGACGGGCTTCTCTTAAGATAGTGTCACTATCCATATCAGCCTTTCTGATAACCTTGGCAACTCGCAATGTATCAAGTGCGGTATGCCTTACTAAATATACATTAGAATGATTGGTCTTGGCCAATTGCTTTATTATCTCATACTTATCGCTAAATTCCTGTTATTCACCTCCGTTGACTTATAGAATTAAATTACTCTGATTAGTTTATATCATACTTTTAATATATTATCAATACAATTTTACAACTTCTTGTCGAAATTTTTAAAATTTAGAGATTTTTTATTTTATGAAACATCCAGACTCCTTTACATATCTATGAAAAATGAGTATTATATTTTCATAGATATAATTAACTATGCACTTCGCAAGAAAGGAGATTGTTATGAAGATTGAAAGAGTTAATGAGAATCAGATACGTTGTACACTCAATCAGGCTGATCTTGCTTCTAGACAATTAAAGATAAGCGAACTTGCGTATGGCAGTGAAAAAGCAAAAGAACTTTTCAGGGATATGATGCAGCAGGCTTCCTATGAGGTTGGTTTTGAGGCTGACGATATTCCGCTTATGATTGAAGCAATTCCTATTTCATCTGATTGTATTGTTCTTATTATAACAAAGGTCGAGAACCCTGAAGAATTAGATACACGCTTCTCTAAGTTCTCCCCTTTGGACGATGGTGAGTATGATTATGACGATGATTATTCAGATATAGAAACTATTGATGATAATTCCTATAATGATACTTCTGTTCCGCCTACCGCAGGTGATGAGCTTGATGCGGATACAAAGACCACATCAGAGGGTGGGATTATCGGTGATGACCTTATGAATTTATTCAGCAAGGTAAGAGATTACCTCAACAATTCCAAAGAGAATACAGTCAGCACTGGAAGCAGGCATACTGCTCCTGACACCACTGCTATCCCTGAGGAATTTGCCAACAGCGACAGAAGCAGTTCTGATAATAATACTGAACACAAAGCTCCCGCTGCACCTGTTCCTAAGACAAGAATATATTCTTTTGAATCTATGGACGATTTTATTGATGCTTCCAAGGTCATTAATCATATTTATAATGATCCAAGCTATCTTTACAAGAAGTCAGGCAGTGACAGATATTACCTTATTATGCAGAGATGCTGCTGCTCATCTGTAGATTTTAATAAGGTATGTAACATCTTATCAGAATATGCCCTTAAAGAAACTTCAAACGAAGCTTTATTTGCCTTCTTTAAAGAGCACGGTGACTGCATTATAGCCAAGCACGCGATAAATGTTGCAGCTAACCTCTAATACAGCCGCTGGTGGAGTTAACATTACCATATGCACATTTTTGATTATCTGCATACAGCTTTATAATCCGGATAATTATACCAATATATACCAAAATAAAAAATACCCCATTGTAGTAACACCAGTCTCCAGTTATAAACTGATTGCAGATGTTACTACAATGGGATATCTTTTTAATATTAAGCAACCTTTAGCTTTTTTAATATTAGCCTAATGACTGAAGGTAGCTCTGGATTTCTTCTACGAGCATATCGCTGTCAATACCGTGTACCATAGCAGCTTCTTCTAATGTCTCTCCTGCTGATGAAGGACATCCAACACAGTGCATACCTGCACCCATAAGAATTGGAATTACTCCTGCATCAATCTGTATAACTTCACCAATTGTTGTGTCCTTGGTAACTCTTGCCATACCTATTTCCTCCATATATATTAATTCCTGTTATAATCAGGTTGTGTGGTCTATATTTCCGACACATACAACTACTATAATATTACCCAATAAAAATGTCAAGAATACCTGATTTGTGTTAATTTTTTTGTCTTGTATTTTTTCTTACTCTATCGTATAATATGGATACAATAAATCCAAGGAGGAATATTATTATGGCATATGTAATTAGTGATGATTGTATCAGTTGTGGTGCTTGTGCTGCTGGATGTCCAGTTGAAGCTATCAGCGAAGGTGCTGCTCATTATGAAATCAACGCAGATGTATGTGTAGATTGCGGTGCTTGTGCTGGTGTATGTCCAGTTGGTGCTCCAAACCCACAGTAGTTTGAAGATACATAACTAACAACAGCAGGTGTGAATTATCACACCTGCTGTTTTATTTTAACCATTAACTTTTAATCATTAATTCCTAAACAGTTATATTAACCGCGTTTTTCCTAATTGATAGACTCCATCATTATCAATTCTATGAACCCATATTCTTTGCAAGGTCTGCAAATCTTGTCTGTTCTGGTATCCAAGCCATCTTAACAGTTCCTATAGGACCATTTCTTTGCTTAGCTATGATAATCTCTGCAATACCTTTAAGTTCTGTGTCCTTATTATAATAATCATCTCTATAAAGAAACATAACTACATCGGCATCCTGCTCTATCGCACCTGACTCTCGCAGGTCCGATAACATAGGTCTGTGGTCTGGTCTTTGTTCTACCGCTCTTGAAAGCTGTGACAGTGTAACTACAGGTACATCAAGCTCTCTGGCAAGTGCCTTTAATGAACGGGATATATCTGATATTTCCTGCTGTCTTGACTCCGTCCTTCCATTACCACTCATCAACTGGAGGTAATCGATTATTATTAAGCCAAGATTATTTTCCATTTTGTACTTTCTGCACTTAGACCTTAACTCCGATATCGTGATACCCGGTGTATCATCAATAATAAGCTTGGACTTTGCTATTCCATCTGCACCTTCAATAAGCTTGCCCCAGTCATTAGAGTCCAGACGGCCTTTTCTAAGCTTATCGGCATCTACTGATGACTCAAGCGAAAGCATACGGTTGACAAGCTGTACATTTGACATTTCCAGACTGAATACGGCTGTTGTTATGCCCTGTTTAATAGCAACATTTTCCGCCACATTAAGGACAAACGCAGTCTTACCCATAGATGGTCTTGCGGCAACAAGCACGAAATCTGATGGCTGTAAGCCGGATAAATAGCTGTCCAGATCCTTAAAACCTGTAGGAACACCAGTTACTACACCTCTGTTCTTAGCCGCTGTTGATATCTTATCAAGTGCTTCAAGAACAACCTTATCAATAGGAGTATAATCACTTGCACCTTTATTTCTTACAAGCTCGAATATACGCTTCTCTGTCTCTGCAAGTATATCCTCTGTGCTGTCTTTACCTGCATAACAGTCATTAGCTATCTTTTCATTAACCTTTATGATATTTCTTAAAATGGACTTGTCTTTAACTATCGTTGCATACTGTCTTATATTAGCAGAGGTTGGCACTGATGAAAGCAATTCCCTTACAAATTCAAGACTATACACCTCTGGAGGCACATCTTTTTCTTTAAGCTTCTCCTGTAAAGTAACAACATCTACAGGCTTGCCTTCATTATTCATCTCCACCATAGCCTGAAACATAATCCCGTACTGCTTATAATAGAAATCGTCCTGCATAAGCATTTCGCCCGCAGTAATAATAGCCTGCCTGTCCCATATCATAGAACCTATTACCGATTGCTCAGCTTCAAGACTATTAGGCATAGTTCTGGTAATATTTAATTCTTCCATAGTTCCTCACTTATACTAATGTATTATTTCTCCACTACTTTAACAGTCAATTTAGCTGTTACATCTTTATGAAGCTTAAGTGCAATTATATGTGTACCTAAAGTCTTAATAGGCTCATCAAGCTTCATCTTCTTCTTATCAACTTCAAGTCCAAGCTGTTCCTTAACAGCTGCGGCTACTTCCTTAGTTGATATTGTTCCAAATGTTCTTCCACCCTCACCTGTCTTCATATATACTGTAACGGATTTATCTTCGATAGTTGCAGCAAGCTCTTTAGCCATTGCAAGCTCTTCTGCTGCCTCTTTTTCTTCTCTCTTCTTCTGAAGCTTAAGGTCATTAAGATTTTTAGGTGTAGCTTCTATACCAAGCTTCTTAGGTATAACATAATTTCTGGCATATCCATCATTTATCTTAACAATCTGTCCCTTTTTACCTAATGTTCTTACATCTTCTAATAAAATAACTTCCATAATTAACCTCTTTTCTGCACTTTACCTGTGCTTAAGCTTATACTATATCTCGCCCTCAGCAAGCATATTGTCGAGAGTAAGTTTAATTGTATTAACTGCCTGCTGTATTGTACAATTCGTAAGCTGAGCACCGGCAATACTCATATGTCCGCCACCGCCAAGCTTTTCCATAACGAGCTGTACATTTACCTCGTCTATGGATCTTGCACTTATATATAATTTATCTTCATATTGTGTAATAACAAATGAAGCCTTTATTCCTGATATATCAAGAAGCTGGTTCGCAGCCTTTGCACCACCTATAGTCGGGCTTTCAAGACCTTCTCCGTCAAATACAGTAATAGCAAATGCAGACTTGTATACCTCTGATTTGCTTACTGCCGAAGCTATCGCCTTATATTCATTCATATCATTCCTAAGCATTTTCCTTACTCTTGTAACATCTGCACCGTGTCGTCTTAAGAATGCCGCGGCCTCAAATGTACGAGGACCTGACTTGCTGTTAAATCCATCTGTATCTATTGATATTCCCGCATATAGTGCATCTGCCTCAAATGCTTTAAGCTTAATTCCATCATCAACATACTGTATCATCTCTGTGACCATTTCACAGGCTGATGAAGCATACGGGTCTACATAAGAAAGCACCGCACCAGTAATTGTATCGCTTGAACGTCTGTGGTGGTCAAATACAATTATAGTCTTACATTTATCAAGAAGCTGCGGACACTCTGTTCTCTGTGGTCTGTTCACATCTACAACAATAACTACCGTTGATGATGTAAGATAATTCTCTGCTTCCTCTTTCTTAATAAACATATCGTCTGGATATTCTTCTTTATCTATAAAACGGTTCATAAATGGTCTGACACTGCTTGAAATCTCGCCAAATACAATATGAGCTTCCTTGCCGAACTTCTTGGCAATAATATATATACCAAGTGCAGAACCAAATGAATCTATATCTGGCAGATTATGTCCCATAATAAGCACATTGTCATTAGCCTCTAATATCTGTCTTAAAGCGTGGGCTTTTACACGTACCTTTACTCGTGTATTCTTCTCCATCTGCTGGCTCTTTCCACCATAATAGTATATCTTCTCACCATCTTTGATAACTGCCTGGTCACCGCCACGTCCAAGTGCCAGATCCATAGCCGCCTTGGCAATATCATAATTTCTAGCATAATCAGCCGCACCAGTTCCTATGGCAATACTTAATGTAAGTGTCTTTTCATTACCGACTTTTACGCTCTTTATATCTTCCACAAGACTGAATTTATCTGCGAGAAGCTTCTCAAGGAACTTATATCTGAATACAACAAGATATTTATCTTTCTCCAGTTTTCTTATAATAGCCGCACCAGCTGAGAAATATTTATTAACTCTCTTATCTACAAGTCCGACAAATAAAGAACGACGCACATCATCTACACTTTCAAGTGCATCTTCATAATTATCTATATATACAAGCCCGACTACAAACCTTTCATCTCTTATCTTCTGTATGTACTGGTTAATATCTGTTTCATCAAACATATACATAGCTACAAGCGAAGAATTATAATCTTTGGCAAGAATATTAACACCTTGTGTGATTATATCAGCACTTATTCTCTTCATCTCAACACGATAGTCCCTATCATTAAATGCGATCCTGATCTCCTTGAAGTCCTCAAAATTCCTGAATACATTGGCTGATAACTCAGGTATAATTGTTGAAATATTCTTATTAAGATCGTTCTTTCTGTTAATACTTGCCTGCATAGAAGCATTCATCCATAAAATATTGCCTTTGTTATCCAAAAGGCAGTAAGGTATGCTTAACTCATACAGCAGCTGTCTTTGTACCTGAGAATAATTGGAAGAAAATTCCACTATCTCCTTTATTATTCTTGGACGAAAATAGCATATCATCATCGCACAGACAAAGGCATATATAACTATAAATACTGCAACAATTGACGCTGCCACACTACTCACAAAACATAATAATATATCAAGTAATACAAGTAATATACCAAGACCTACAGGCCATAAAAATATAGAATTAAGCCTGCCAGATGGTTTGAATGACTTTGTTTGCTTATTATTCATATTAATTCCTCAATTCCTGCTTGCTTATATACAGCACACTACTATGCCCAAATGCATATGCAAATTATAACACAACTTCATCTGTCTTAAAAGCTATATTAAATAATTATATATCCTAAAGCTCAATTACACAATTATCCTTATCTTCATTAAAATACATATTCTAAGCCTTATCTCCAGGCAAAGTTAATAACCAAAATATATTTAAACATATCTGTATAATAAAATTAAAAAAGCTTTCACAAACATATACGTCTGTGAAAGCTCTTTAAACCGCAGATTATACTAACCTGCAATTATAATTATTCTACTGTGTAAGGTAAAAGTGCTACATGTCTAGCTCTCTTAACTGCAACTGTAAGCGCTCTCTGGTGCTTAGCACAGTTACCAGTAATTCTTCTAGGAAGAATCTTACCTCTTTCAGATACATACTTCTTTAATAAAGCAACATCCTTATAATCTAATGCCTTGTTTGCATCAGCACAAAATGCACATACTTTCTTTCTTCTGCGCATTGGTCTTCTTCTCATCTGACCTTCTGGTCTTTCAGCCTTCTTATCTGGCATATCAAGTTACCTCCTATCTTAATTGAAAGGTAAACCCTCGTCTTCAACGCCATCAGGAATATTCATAAATCCATCCCCAGCAGCAGCGCTTGGTTCTGGTCTTGATGGTGTATATGCTGCTGTCTCACCTGACGCAGCGGATTTACTTTCAGCAAATTCCTGTTCTTCAACAACAACATCAGTAGTGTAGACTCTCTGTCCATCCTTATTAGTATAACTACCTGTCTGGATACGTCCTGTAACAACAATCTTAGTTCCCTGATGAAGATACTTTTCAGCAAATTCCCCAGCTCTACCAAAAGCTACACAACTGATAAAATCAGCTGACTGCTCATCATTATTGTTTCTTGCACGTCTTCTGTCTACTGCTAATGTATATCTTGCTACTGCCATAGAGCCATCTGCATTCTGCGAATAACGCACATCTGGTTCTCTTGTCAGTCTACCCATTAATATAACTTTGTTCATACTTATTCTCCTCTTCTATAAAGAGTTGTAAGCCTAAACGTCAATCAATTATTCTCCATCTTTAACGATTAAGAATCTAATAACGTTCTCCATAATACGAATTCTTGACTCAACTTCTGCTGGTGTAGCTGCATCAGCTTCAAACTTAATGAAGTTGTAGTATCCTTCGCTCATATGCTGGATTTCGTATGCAAGCTTCTTCTTCTCGCAAGTACCTGGATCAGTAATTGTACCGCCAAAACGAGTGATTAATTCCTTAACCTGCTCTACTGTAGCGTTTCTTACTTCATCCTCGACGTTTGCGCTAACAACTAATGCTAATTCATACTTATTCATTCTACGTCGCACCTCCTTCTGGTCTTTAGGTCCCTTTTATTAAAATATAAAAAGAACAAGGATTAATAATATCACGAGGATTGATTATAGCACATAATTATAACTCTTACAAGTCATTATTGACTGATTTTTGTATTTTTTTTGTATTTTTTTCAACAAGCGAACGCTTTAAAATTATCTCATGCATACAGCCACAGCATTTTAACTTAATATCCGCACCCACTTTAATAACTTCCCACTCGTCACTGCCACAAGGGTGTTTCTTCTTCATTTTAATAATATCGCCACATTCTAATTTAATCATAGACCTATTCTCTTATAATAACTCCTAATACATTACACTCCTTATCTTCTAACTGTATAACTCTGTTATTAAGCTCATCCTCATCGTAAGTTTCCTTATCAGCTATTATTGCCGCATATCTGCAAAATGCAGCGAGTGTTCCATCCTCATCTGAGTCCACCACAATATAATCATATTCCTTAGAATACTTATCAATAAGCGACTTAAATATCATTATCTCATCATCTGTCACAACACCATCTTCATTGATACCTGTAAATATAAGGCTTAAATTCTTGTGATTAGTTACACAGACTATTTCTTCATTCTTCTCAGGTCTTTTAATATAATCAAGCACACCCTTCGCACTCTTGCCAAGCTTATACTTTCCAAGAAATACATCTGTCCTTATATCTCCGTCCACAAAAAGCACTTTATTGCCTTTTTCCATAATATTATAGGCTATTTTAAATGTATCCACCTTACCGCCAAGCACTGCAAATGCTTTGTGATTTCCAAGTCCCTCTATAATATTATCTGTTATTTCTAAAAGACTTTCTGCTTGTGTTTCTGATGTTTTAACTAATTTGTCAACATTTACACTATACATACGACTTCACCCTTTTAACTACTTTCTTATTGTACCTAAAATTCTGAACTTTCTGCTTTCAGAATTAACCTCTTCGCTATCATTTATATCTGTATTATTGTTCAAATCTGTATTATTGCCTGAATTATTAAGCTGAGCCTTGTCAACTTCTGCTCCAACGGCTGAAACCACTGGTTCACTTACAACATTAGCTTTCTGGCTGGCTGCATCAGACTCTTGTGCTGACTGGTCTGCCTCATTGACTGGCTCTGCAGCTTTAACTTCCTGTACTGGCTTTTCAACTTCTACAGCACTAGCTAAGGTCTCCGTTCTGGCTGGTACTTCTGCACTAGAGGATTGTTCTGCATCGACTGGTGCTTCTACACTAACAGACTGTACTGTGCTGACTGGTGCTTCTACGCTAGCAGACTGTACTGTGCTGTCCGGTGCTTCTACGCTAGCAGACTGTACTGTACTGGCTGATGCTGACTTTACGTTCTTGTTGGCATTATCCAGCTGTGTGCCTGCATTATCCTCACTTATAGTAGCTGCCACTTCCGCCTGTGCCTCATAATCGGCTTCGTCCTCTGCTTCTTCTATTGTATCTGTATCTTTTAATATATCTTCGTCCTGAGCAGCCTCGCGAAGAATATCCTCATCCAAATCTTCTTCATCATCAGCTTCATAGACCGGCTTTTCATCCTCTATATTAATAAGGATATCTTCATCTTTATTCTTCTTATTAGAATGTTTCAAAACCTTTTCTTTCTTATCATTAGATGTTTCAATTAAATCTGGCTTGTGATCGATATATTCCACATTACCAAATCTTCTCTCATATTCAAATTCGTGGTTAAGGGAAGAGAAAGAACCCTCTTTCAAAGTGGTTAAAATCTTCATCTTTTGACTTAAATGCACTTATGCAAAGGCATACAATTATCTCTATAAATAGGCACACTGCACTTGCAACGGCTGTAATTATAATTGTATTTCTGTATAAATCGGGCTTAAATGCTACACCTGTAGATGTCCCCTCTGATAATATCTGGATGGACTTAACAGGTATTATAGATGTTGTCTTAACTGCTGTTGTAGCTACCGCATCAACATATTTCTTTGCTGTATTCTGGTCTGGATTGACGCATTTAATCTCTACTATATTACTGTTAGCAGGAGATGAAACTGTTAAATACTGTGCTATATCCTCTGATGTTCCTGCCACTCTCTGTGCCGCAGATATTACCACACTACTCTTGAAAATAATAGTAAAATCTTCCTTCAATCCGCCGTTATTGGCTCTTATTGAAGCTTCATTTTCTTCTCCCGGCACAACATATAACTGTGTTGTCGATTCATACATTGGATATATCATCTTATTCTCATACATATATCCGCCTACTCCACTAAGAATTGCTACTAATATTAATATTAGCACACACCTTGAAAATCTCTTCATATCCTTCTCCTTCTTAAAATATTATCTTAATTTCCACTACTGCTGTGGATAATAGTACCACCTGATAGCTGTAATTACGCCATTGTTATCTATGTCAAATGCTATCTGTGCAAAATCATCATCTACTGATGCAGTACCATTTTTATAGTCAGGCGCAAAATATGTAAATTCTATTATATAATTATCCGCTGTTTCATCACTGTCATAGCCGTTAAAATTAATTAATCCATATGCAATCGCATCTTTGGTATTAACCTTGTCAAGCTCATCTAGTGTAAAGCTTCCATATAAATATTTACCAAGCACTGCTGTACTGTCATCTGATGTATAATAATTATTCTTATAGTCCTTATCCCTGTAATATACACTTAATATTGAGTCAACAGACATTCCAACCTTAAGTCCTCTTGAAAATACATCTTTATCGCTTACTGATGCCGCCGCTGTCAGCTTGTATGTACCATTTTCATTCTTTCCAGCTGTCCTGCCGTCATCTGTGAACTTTACAAATATAAGAGTCAAATCATTATAAGAGCATACCTTTTCCGAATATTCCGCATTGGCATTAGAGTCTTTTTCTGTAGACTCATATTCTGATACCGGTGTGCCATATATATTCTTAACTGCCGCTTCTGTCATCATATATTTAAGCGAATTAATTGTTAAATCTGTATATTGGAACTTGGAAGCCTTGCTTTCTTCCACTGTAGCATATTCCTTATAACTTGTTATATCTTCATTATTATCTGTTATAACTGCTTCTGTTCTGTTACCACAGGCTGTCGTCCCTGCCATTATTGATATAATAGCGGCAATTCCTGTAATCTTTCTTATAGTACCGTTCTTTGTGAATTTAATTCTTGTAAACTTACCCACAGTATTCTTAGTGAACTGCTTAAAAATGTTAGTTGTATTCATTATTCACCATTACCTCTGACTTATTTATAAAACCTACTTAATATATTATAACATATCAAAAATCTTTGTAAAATAATATATCTCAAATATCTTTCTCAAATATCTTTCAAAATAAATAATACATCACATTGCAAAAAGAATGTGCAACGCACATCCTAGCACAGAGTGCGGTCACCAGTGACTAACTACATCTTTGCACGAGCGTACATCAGTATAATAGGGAATTCTATCTGAATTTTCTATTACACAAAAAAACCATCTCACATAATTGTGAGATGGTTAAAGAGGCGACAACCAGATTCGAACTGGTGATCAGGGTGTTGCAGACCCACGCCTTACCGCTTGGCTATGTCGCCATATTATTAAATTATGCATCACTGCAAGTGACTCCGACGGGAATCGAACCCGTGTTACCGCCGTGAAAGGGCGATGTCTTAACCGCTTGACCACGGAGCCGATTATTCATTGAGCTCCCCGAGTAGGGCTCGAACCTACAACATCACGGTTAACAGCCGTGCGCTCTACCATTGAGCTATCGAGGAATATTTCTTTTGCTTCTTTTAGAATGTCTTTTGTACATTCAAAACTTCATACAAAGTCCAAGAATCAAACGTTTTTGAAAGCCGGTCATCTCGATTCCGCTTCGCTTCATCTCGATGATTTTGCTACGCAAAACTCCGTCTGTATCAAGTGCCATATCCGCAGACAAGTCTGCTCCATGCCACTTCCTACATCCTGCCGTCTTTCTCCGCTTTGGTCAAGCCCTCGATCGATTAGTAACAGTCAGCTCCATGTGTTGCCACACTTCCACCTCTGCCCTATCTACCTTGTAGTCTTCAAGGGATCTTACTCACTTTTGTGAGGGATATCTCATCTTGAGGGGGGCTTCACGCTTAGATGCCTTCAGCGTTTATCCC
>OGCP01000477.1_pt1 | contig 17819 bp, 15 predicted proteins | sample 1570191 | NCBI WGS metagenome assembly OGCP01 (sample SAMEA2582180, study PRJEB24529) | metagenome | biome: Human gut stool | place: China | collected 2011
GCCCTATACAGCCTATCTGGTACAAATCCTCCATCTCTGCACCCCGCCCTGTAAATCTTTTAACTATGCTCCACACAAGTCCGCTGTTATCAATAACAAGCTTCTCCCTTGCTGATTTATCATTGTTGTGTGCTTTAATGATCAATTCTTTAGTATGATCGCAAGCATACACATCCATTCTACCTGTTACTTTCTCCTATTCTTTTCTTCATAATTACAGTTGTACCCACATTTTTTCTTGAATACACATTAAGCTCGTCCATAAATGCTTCCATAAATGAAAAGCCCATTCCTGACCTTTCAAGCTCTGGCTTTGTTGTATACAAAGGCTCCATTGCTTTATGGACATTTTCTATTCCTACACCCTCATCTTTTATCCTTATAATAATCTCCCTATCCTCTAAAGAAAGTGTCATATATACCTTGCCGCCTTTTCCCTCATAGCCGTGCACAATACTGTTGGTAACTGCCTCTGATACTGCTGTTTTTATATCTGATATTTCCTCTAAGGTCGGGTCTAATCTTGTCACAAAAGCTGCAGCAACCACTCTTGCAAAACTCTCATTCTCTGATATTGCATCAAATATTACATCCACATTATTCTCCTGCATTTTACATCCCCCTCTTATTCTGCTTTCTGACGGCATCGCACAGATTATCATATATATCTACTATTTTATGAAGTCCAGATATAAGCAGTATTCTTTTAATGCTCTCATTAATTCCGACAACACATATATCACCTATATCACGTATCTTCTTATATCTTCCCATTATAAGCCCTATTCCAGCACTATCCATAAAATCAACCTTGGAAAAGTCTATAATAACCCTGTCCACTCCCCTTTTATCGATTATATCGTCTATTACCTCTCTCATCTCATCTGCCAGATGATGGTCAAGTTCTGCATTAAGGCTTATAACAAGATTATTCCCGCTGACCATATATATGTAATCGGTTCTTTTAATATCCTCTGCTGTAGCATAGCTGTCTAATTCACTGTCTAATCCATTATTAAGAAGCTGTGTATCATCTCTCATAACTATCCTCCTATCCTCTATTCAGGGTATCGGCACCCTTGTGCTAAGCGTAACATATAATTATATCAGAATTTCCTGTTACACAAAAATATCCCTGACGGACTAATTTCCGTCAGGGATTTATCGTGTGGTAATTAATGTGATGTCACATAATCATTAGCTTCTTTATAATATCCACTTGTCTTAAAGTCATTTACAATGTACTGATAGTACTTCTTGGCATTGTCTGTCTGTGAAAGTGCGACATAACATTTAGCCGCATAATAAGCTGCATCTACCTTAGTGGCGTCGCACTTAAATGCCTTAACATAATCATCAACTGCTGTAGCATAATCTGACTTATAGTATGAAGTCTGAGCCTTGCTGTAGAACTCATTAGCTGCCTGTGCCATAACAGCAGTCGAAATTGTATTATATAAAGTCTTGGCTGAGTCTGATGGAAGTGCACTTACATCAACGTCAATAAGCTTCTCAGCAGCTTCTGTCCTTTTATTGGCTATATAAGCATTAGCAGACTCAATAACTGATATTAAAAGCTTATTGCCACCGCCAGTTCCATTAAGTTCACTTAACTGCTGTTCAAGTGATTCTTTCTCTGCCTTTACAGTCTTTAATTCACTTTCCATACTGTTAAGCTCTACATTGCCTGATGAAAGCTGTTCACTGTATTCTGCCAGACTTCTGTTATAATCTTCTGTTATGCCCTTGTATCTTGATGGCATTACTAAGAACCATATAAGTGCCGCACCAATCACAACACCTACAAGCACATTGACTATTGTAATAGCACCATTGCTTGGTTCTTTGTATGATGACCTTGGAAGTATTACATCATTACCATTAAGAGGCTTGCTTTCTTCTTCCTTTACCTTCTTCTTAGGTAAGAAGCTTCCAGATATATCATTATCTTTAATATTCTGGCTCTGGTTTATCTGTTCAAGGTACTTACTTGCAAGAGTATTATTCCTGTCTATCTTAAGCACTGAATTCAGGAGCTTTCTTGCTCTTTGATATTCATTATCTTTAATATATATAAGCGCAAGCAACAGGTGTGCCTTTATAAAATGTGGATTAGATATAACAATCTTCTTAAGCTGTATTACTGCCATATCTGTATTCTTATCCTTGGCATACTGAAGCGATACGTTATATTTCTTAATAGCATTAGTAACTGATTCAAACTTATTCTGATTAGACTGGATTTTCTTTATATAACTCTCTGCAACATTATCGTCCGGGGCAAGGTTCTTGCTCATTACCCACTGTGATAATGCCTCAACCACTTCTCCCATCTCACAATATATAAGTCCGAGAAGATTTCTTGCATTAATATTATATTTGTTAATCATAAGACTTACTTTTAAAGTTTCTATTGCTCCTGATAAATCCCTCACACGGGCTTTCTCAAGACCTTTGTTGTAATATATATCTGAAACCCTGGCAGTCTTTTTGTATATAGAGACATCTGTACCACACTTGGCACATGTGTCATTTGCTGAAAGGACACAGCCACATTTGTAACATCTCATAATTACTTCTCACTCTTTCCTTCGATAATCTTGTTAATTAAATCTGTTATATCTGGTACATCATTCTTGTATATTGCATCTTCTGCATCCTCAACTTCCAGACTTGGCTGGAACTTCTGGATTTCCTCATCAAAATCTAACATATCTATTCTCCAATCTTTATATTATTCCAAAACTTTCCTTATATCTGCTACAAGATAAAGTGAACCTGTACCAAACACCATCGGCTCATTCTTTAATGCAAGAACCGCCTCTTTCGCACTATCATACACTTCCACTTCAATATCTGTATGTCTTTTAAATGCCGCACTTATGTATTCCTTATCCAAGTGCCTTATGCCGCCTGTCACAGTAATCGCTATTCGTGCAAATACCTTACAGCCGCACAGTATGCTTATCATCTGTTCAAAATTCTTATCACTTACAACTGAGAATAATAATGCCGCTTTATCAGTGCTGTCAGCATACATTCCGTTAACCGAATTAACAAAACTCTGTATTCCCTGAGGATTGTGTGCACCGTCAACATATATGTTATCCGTAAGCTTCTCCATTCTGCCCTGCCATATGTGGCTCCCTGCCGAATCTACTATGGCACTGTCTTTAATATCAATATGATACAAATGCTTTAAAAGCCTGCATACTGTAATTGCTATTGACACATTTTCCACCTGATATATGGCAGGAGTAGCCAATCTTAAGCAATTATTAATATAATACTCATTATGCAGTGAAAAATCAATACAGCCATTAAAGTTTTTAATTATTTGATATTGCTGTGGTGATACTCCGTAACAATAGCTGTTCTTGCTGTGTGCAATATCCTCTATCACACCAGAAGCCTCATTGTCATCTGCATATACAACAGGCACGCCCTGCTTTATTATTCCTGCTTTCTGCTCTGCTATTTTCTTAATCGTATCTCCCAGTATTGCTGTATGTTCAAGGCTTATTGTCGTAATTACACAGCACAGTGGATTATGTACTGCATTAGTCGCATCAAGGCTTCCACCAAGCCCTGTTTCTAACACTACATAATCGACCTTGCATTTATCAAAATATAACATAGCTGCACCGAAAAAAAAGTCAAAATATGCAAGCTTAAGATTATTCGCCCTGGCTGTTTCATACACCTTATTAAAGTACTGTGTAAAATCTTCTCTTGATATAAGTTCACCGTCAACCTGTATGCGTTCCCTTATTGTCACAAGATGGGGTGATGTAAACAGACCTGTCTTATATCCTGACTTTTTTAAAATATCATCTATATAAGAACACACAGAACCCTTGCCGTTAGTTCCTGCTATATGTATTATCTTTAAATTCTTATCAGGATTACCAAGAAGCTCTAAAAGCTTCCCAGCCCTTTCTACTCCTGTAGTTTCACCATACTGCGGCGTATCATTAAGAAACGCTTTTATCTCTGAATATTCCATTAAACACTCCATTCTCATATATGAACACTATCGGTTTCCTGCCGCCTGTATACACATTAAGCTTATCACCATCAAGATATATGCTGTAATCACTGCTGTCGTGCATTTCCTTAAGCATTTCCTCGATAACTACGATATGCTTTCTGTCGTAGTTCTTTACAAGCTCTGTAAATATATCATCACTAAATCTGAATTTATAATAATAAGCACTCCAGAGACGCTGTAAATTCTGCTTTCTTTCATTCGTCTGCTCATCAAGCTTATTATGATAAGTCTCGGTCTGGCTCTTTGTCATCTCAATTTTCTCTTTAGTAAGATATATCTGGTTAAGAAGTTCCTGATTTTTTCTCTCCCTTACACCAGCTTCTTCTGATGCCCTGTCTAACTGTCTTTTAACCTCATTAACCCTTGCATAGTAGCTTTTAGTTTCCTGCTCGGTATGCGAACCACTCATATATTCGTTCTTCTTAGCTTCAAGCTCTGAGAATTCTTTGTCCACCTCATCTAAATGTTCTTTGGCTTTTTCAAGCTTTTCCTCTGCATCTGCCTGCCTTTTTTCTATTCCTTCAAGTTCTTTTATAAGCTTGTCTGTTTCACCATCTATCTCTTTTACCTGATTGATAAGTGCTGCATATTCCATATCCTGCTCAAGCTTTGCCTTATCATCTTCTGCCACATAGGAAGGCATAAGTTCATCTTTAGCATATAACGGCTTATTGTACCTTCTTACAGCTATATTAATCATTCTTGCAAGTTGTAGCGAAGATACCTTATTGAAGGTTCTAATTGCCTGATACATAGTCTTTATCTCTACTGTCTTATAATCAAATGCTTCAACTCCAAAACACTCTATAACAAGTCTTAGCTTCTCCTGTGTCTTCTGCTTTCTTAAACTCTTTAACACACCCATTCCATTAAATGCGTCCGGCATAAGTTCTTTATGTACTACCCTCTTCATCTCAATATCTGCACTGGCAATTGCTTTATCCATAATGGCTGACCACTCCCTGAACTGGTCAGGTGTTACATTCTTAATGCTCTGGTACAGATTATCCATAAATGCCTCGTTATATTTGTCACTTATAATCTGCATTTTATGGGCTGGTGCTATGTACTGGTTAATGGAATATCCTGCTCCTGCCGCATTAACAGCAAGCATTAAAAGCTTATCCCTTCCTGCCACTGTGCTGACATCTATGCTGCCCTGTGCTCCTGCTATCTCAAGCAGTTTAAGTTCTAACATTGACATTAAATGTGTCCTGTCCGCTGTCTTAAGCTGCATATATTTGGCTTCCACCATATCTGACACTTTCTTATAATCATATTCGACTTTTAATTTACTGCTGAATATCTCTGCAAATGAATTCGCCATATCTGCAAGTCCGGATATGATACGTGAGCCTGTCTCCTTCGCTGCATTTCCTATTGTCACACTATCAAAAAATGCAAGCTGCAGCCTTATATCATCATCTGTTAAATTATTAAGAATACTGTATAAATCTGACATTAATACTCCTCTCCAAGTGTTTTGTCATATTATTTTAGAAAAATACCATTTTCTCCCTGATAGATCATTAATGGGCAGAATACTATCTGGCACCTACATCTTAATGTTTAATTATATAAGTTATGCAGACAAAATACAATGTGCTATTTATTAAAAAACTGCCCTTATATATGAATTATCTATTACACAAAAAGAGCCGCCGCATAAGCCCAATGTCAACTTAATAACATTGCACTTAAGCGGCAGCCCTCATATATTAATTCGTTATAATTATGGGATAATTAGCATACACCCTGAGCGAGCATAGCGTTAACAACCTTCTCAAAACCAGCAATATTAGCGCCAGCTACATAGTTGCCTTCCATACCATATCTCTTAGCAGCATCATCGATGTTGTGGTAGATATTAACCATAATGTTCTTAAGCTTAGCGTCAACTTCTTCAAATGTCCAGCTAAGTCTTTCACTATTCTGGCTCATTTCAAGAGCTGAAGTAGCAACACCACCAGCGTTGGCAGCCTTACCACAGATGAACATTACGCCATTATTCTGGAAGTACTCTGTTGCTTCAAGAGTTGTAGGCATATTAGCACCTTCGCAAACTGCCTTAACGCCGTTAGCTACTAACTGCTTAGCATCTTCAAGGTCAAGTTCGTTCTGAGTAGCACAAGGAAGAGCGATATCACACTTAACTGCCCATACACCGTGCTCACCATTCTTCTTCTCATGGTATTCAGCTGACTTTCTTGCAGCAGCATATTCTGTAAGTCTTGCTCTCTTAACTTCCTTAACTTCTCTAAGAAGTTCTACATCGATTCCCTCTGAATCATATATCCAGCCTGTTGAATCAGAGCATGTAACAACCTTAGCACCAAGCTGCTGTGCCTTCTGGATAGCATATATAGCAACATTACCAGCACCTGAAACTGCAATTGTCTTGCCTTCAAGTGATTCACCATGGCACTTCATAAGCTCTTCTGTGATGTAAAGAAGACCATATCCTGTAGCTTCTGTTCTTGCAAGTGAACCACCATATGTAAGACCCTTACCTGTAAGTACACCTTCAAACATACCTCTGATTCTCTTGTACTGACCGAACATATAACCGATTTCTCTTGCACCTGTTCCGATATCACCAGCTGGAACATCGACATCAGCACCTATATACTTGCAAAGCTCTGTCATAAAGCTCTGGCAGAATGCCATAATTTCTCTATCTGACTTGCCCTTAGGATCGAAGTCAGAACCACCTTTACCACCACCGATTGGAAGGCTTGTAAGTGAGTTCTTGAAAATCTGCTCAAAACCTAAGAACTTGATAATTCCTAAGTTAACAGATGGATGTAATCTTAAACCACCCTTGTAAGGTCCGATAGCGTTGTTGAACTGTACTCTGAAACCTCTGTTTACCTGTACCTGTCCCTTGTCATCTACCCAAGGTACACGGAACATTAATACTCTGTCAGGTTCTGTAATTCTTTCAAGAATTGCATTGCTTCTGTAAAGCTCCTCGTTAGCATCAACAACTGGTCTTAATGTGTTAAGAACCTCTGTTACAGCCTGTAAGAATTCTGGCTGATCTGCATTCTTCTTAGAAACTAATTCTAATACTTCATCAACATATCCCATAATCGTTTAACTCCTTTGATTTAATATTCGTACGCTTTAGTACGTTACCCAAGTGATATTATATTAATTTCACTTAATTTATGCAAGTTTTTTATGTGTTTGACATAATTAAATTGAACAAAAATGAATATTATTAAGTTTAATTAGGTTTATCTTTAATTTTCCGCTTTATTTTCTTTATATTATTAAGTAAAACATACAATACCAATATGTTTGTATACTGCATACAGGCATATTTTTACATTTTTCTATATTTAATACTCTATTTATTTATTTTTTTTTAGTAATATGTTATAGTATTTTTGTTATGTTAAGCTTTTAATTGAATATATTTCACATTTTTTAGCTTGACTTATACATTTATTCTATGAATATTAACAGGAGATAACATTATGTCAGGATTCTTTGACAAGACCAGAGAAGATATGCAATATATCTTCAAAAAGGGGAGCACTCTTTCCCAGAGTGAGAAGAAGCACAAGCTAAGAGCATGGGCGACAGTTATTGGTATCGCACTCGTTGTTGTTCAGCTTATATTCACTGTATTGACACTATTGAAGCTTTACAAACTTGATATTCTTCCACTCAAGTATATAGCAGCTATTGATGCCGTTCTTGTGCTTGTGGCAATATACGACTTCCTATCACAGTTTACTAAGACACATATTATAGGAAAAGTAATATCTGTACTTTTATCCGCTGTACTTTTATATACATTCCTTTTCACATCAAAGGTTGATACAACTCTTGATAAGATAAGCAGTAATGGTAATAACATACAGGAGATTACAGATGTAGTTGATGTAGTTGTATTAAAGAAGGATAAAGCACAGTCACTTTCTGATACTCTATCTTATACATTTGGTTATAATTCTACTGTAGATGCTGATGATAATCAGGATGCCATACAGAAGATTAACTTTAATAACAACGCTGACATCAAAACCAGGGAATATACAACCTGGGAAGATATCATTCCTGCATTAGAGGCTGGAACTGATATTCAGGCTATGCTTATTAATGACAACACATTGTCATCATTTGATGAGGAATATGAAGAATTCCTTAACTCAATAAGAATTGTAGGAACGATTGAACTTAAGAGAACTGTTGAATTAAGTGAGTCTGATAAGAAGGTCAATGAAGAACCTTTCGTTATATATATATCTGGTAACGATGAAGAAGGTAAGATAATGTCAACCGGACGAAGCGATGTCAACATTTTATGTGTCATCCACCCAATAACAAGACAAGTGCTTCTTATCACTACTCCAAGAGATGCCTATATCAACCTTACTAATCCAGGTACAGGTGCTCAGGGCTATGATAAGCTTACACACGCCGGACAATGGGGTATAGAGGGTTCTATACTAAACCTTCAGAATCTGTATGACCTTAATATTGATTACTATGTTAAGATTAACTTTACCGGCTGCGAGACAATTGTAGATGCTCTTGGCGGTGTAACTATTAATTCATCTGTTGATTTTGTCAATGGACTTGAAGCAGCTCCACAAGATATCACTATGTAATAGGTGATAATGAATGTAATGGTGAACAGACTTTAGCATTCTGCCGTGAAAGAAATGCTTTCTTAGATGGTGATTACCAAAGAGGCCGTAACCAGCTTTCAGCCCTTACAGCTATTATCAATAAGCTTACATCACCTGCAATACTTGCAAAGTACAGTGCATTACTTGATTCTGTAGGTGATATGCTCTACACTAATATGCCTGTATCAGATATTACATCACTTGTAAAAGGGCAGCTTGCCAACAGCCGTTCATGGAATATACAGACATACAGCACAGGTGCAGAACCTGACAGCAGACTATGCCAGCATTTCGGTTCTTATCGTTCTGTATCACTTCTTTATCAGGCTGATGTTGATATTGCCAAACAGCTTGCCAAGAAGATAATTAATGGTGATATATTCGATGCACAGGAATATTATGACGAAGAGATAAGCAAGGTTTCTAACCCAACTGGTTTGATGTCTTTACCTAATACTTCAAAGTCATCAAGCACTAACAAAGAAGAAACTTCTGCTGCCACATCAACTAAGAGTTCATCAACAACTAAACAGCAGCAGACTACAACTAAAGCAACTGCCGCTCCTACAAAAGCCGCACCAACTACAGCCGCTCCTACACAGGCCCCTGCTCCTGATAACAATAACAACAGTAACAACAGTAACAACAATAACAACAATAATAACAATAACAACAGTAACAACAGTAATAACGATAATAACAGCAATAACAGCAATAACAGCAATAATACCGGCAGTAACAACAATAAGACAGAAGCTACAACAGCTCCTACACAGGCCCCTGAAAAGGCAGATAGCAATTCCAATGCTAATCAGGCTGTGGCTAATTAACTATCAAATATTACTCAAAATACTATTAATAAAACAATATTAACAATAATACTATCAAATATTAAAAAAGGCTTCACATTATGTATATCGTAATGCGAAGCCTTTTTTGACATTTTAAATAGTTATTAAATTAATACGTCAATTAACTGTTTATATTATTATATGTTATTTACGACATAACCAGCCACCTACTTATTGGCGTGTTCTCCATACTTGCCATAGTATTTGCCATAATACTTACCATAGTATTTGTTATCGTCCATATCGACCTTATTAAGTACCACTCCAAGAAGCTTGCAGTCTGTCTTTTTAATCTGCTCCAGACCCTTCTGGGCGTATTTGTAGCTTACATCATTAGCCGCCATTACATAGGCAACTCCGTCACACTCCTGTGCCACTATGGCACTGTCTATTACACTTCCTATAGGTGGTGTATCAATTATTATATAATCATACAAATCCCTTAATACTTTTATAAGTGTCTTAAACACCTTATTGCCAAGAAGCTCTGTAGGATTAGGTGGCACCGGACCAGAAAATACTACATTAAAATTCTCAACATTAGTTGCATACATAACTTCTTCAAATTTATTAATTCCTGATAAGAAATGTGTAAGTCCCTTAACAGACGTATTAATCTTATAACGTCCTACAAGCACCGACTTCCTTAAATCCGCATCAATAAATATAACCTTCTTGCCTGCTTCTGCAAGTGATACCGCAAGATTAAATGATACAGTAGATTTACCTTCTCCCGGTGTCGTACTTGTGAGCATAATAACCTTGATATCCGAACCGCAAAGCTGGATATTCGTTCTTAAATTCTTATATGCCTCATTAGCCCTGTAATCAAGCTTTCTTAATCGTTCTATATTGATAGTCTGCATATTATCTTTTCACCTGACTTTTACTTTTTATTCTTGTTCTTTTTGTTCTTCCTGCTCTTTTTCTTGTTCTTTGGCAAGCCATCATCCATTTCTTCTGAAATTGGAATAACTGCAAGTGTACTGAGGTCAAAATATTTCTCCACATCTTCTGTAGTCTTTACAGTATCATCTAACATTGACTTTATTACTATAACCGCCGCTGACAGCACAATACCTGCAAGAGCACCTATAATTGTCCATTTCTGGACAACAGCAAATGCTGGTGTCTCTGATAATGAGCCTTCCTCAATAACATTTACCTGTTCAATCTTCATAATATCACATATCTTCTGTGATGATACTTTAGCCACACAGTCAGCTATCTTCTTAGCCTGATAAGGATCATCACTAACAACTGTTATCTGCAATACACGTGTATCCGAAGGTGTATCAACAGATATGCTTGAAGCAAGCTGTGAGGCTTTCATATCAAGCTTTAATTCCTTGATGACCTCATTCATAACCGGAGCACTTGTTACAAGTATCTTATAATCTTTCGTAAGCTGTGTAGATAACTGGACATCTGATAAAGTAGTCGCACTGTCGTTAGCCCTGTTTAATACATACAGCTTGGTTTCTGACTCATACTGTGGTGTTATAAAAAACTTTGCCACAAGAAATGCACCAAGTCCCACTATTATGCCTGTTGCAATAATAACCATTATCTTATCCCATAATATAGATAAAATATGTCCAATATCAATTTCTATTTCTTCATTCTGAACATTATCTCTTCCCATTGTCAATCTCCATAATTATTTATCACTTAATCACTCTAAGCATTTAATATAAATCTTTTAATTATATCGGCAACTCCCGATTCATCATTAGATGGTGCGATATAGTCTGCATACTTTTTCACTTCTTCATACGCATTATCCATAACAGCCGCAACACCTGCTATCTTTAACATTGGTATATCATTCATTCCATCTCCACAGGCTATAAGCTCATCTTCTTTGATAGACAGCTTACCTAATAACTGCTGTAATGATTTATCTTTGGCAACCCCCTTTGGTACTACCTCAAGGAAATAATCTTCTGAATAAAATGCATCAAGCACGTCAGAATAATGCTCTAATAAAGCTTCCTGCACTGGCACAAGCTTATCGTGTCTTCCTACAACAAGGAACTTATTAACTGGATAATCTACATATTTCTTTAAATCATCTGTCTTAATTATTGTTGTATTATTGCAAAATGCTTCTTTTAACACATACTCATCATCATCACTCTCTGCTGCTATCTTTCCGTCCGAATATGTAAGTGCATACACATCATTAGCTCTTGCATAATCACATATATCGTCTATACACTGCCTTGGAAGCTCGTGGCTTACAATTACATCTCCATTAAGGCAGTTAATTATCTCACCACCATTATAAGCTAATATATATCCGCCTCTCTTATCTAACTCCAGCTCATCTGCTATCGGTGTTATCCCAAATAATGGACGTCCTGAAGCCAGTATAACTGTAACATCTTTATCAATTGCAGCCCATACAGCCTCCTTATTAGCCTCCGGAAGCTTCTTATTATGGTCTGTGAGTGTTCCGTCAAGATCGAGTGCAATCGCTTTATATTTCATTGTTAAATACCTGTCCTTTATAATTCTTATATAGGTGTCGGGGATACTTCCCTTACATATGCCAATTAATTGCTTCACTGTTACATCACCCTGTAATTCCTGACAATATATCCGCATACATAATCACTTTATCATATACACTTAATAATTACAATAAGCTAAGCCTTAAGCTTTTATTAACTTATCCTCATCTGGTCAAACGCACCTGCTATATTCAATCTGCCATAGCCATATTCAACATTTGGATAAGCAATATCCCCCGGTCGGTCTGCTCCCCTTATTATATATGACTTAATCTCGCTATTACTTATAACTGATCTGTTATTGTTAGTAACTCCCCAGCTAAAAAATAATGCCGCTGCCCCTGCAACGTGTGCCGCAGCAATGCTTGTTCCTGATCTAACTGTATAGCCTCTTATGCCTCCAACACCATACACATTAACTCCTGGTGCTGCTATATCAGGCTTAACCCTGTTATCCGCCGTATAACCCCTGCTGCTGTTCACGTCGCTTCCGTTGGTATTATGATTATATGCACCAACAGTAATAAGCCTTAAACCGCTGGCAGGCTCTACAAGCGTTACATCAGCATCTGAATTAAGAAAATAGGCATCACAGTCCATAAGCTCTTTTAAAGTTATCCACGCATTAAAATATCCAGGAAGATTAGTAAGACTATATACATCTATCTTCCACAGTCCCTCTGCCGGACGTTCAAATCTCATAAATATAACTTCCTGCCCTGCAACAGTTTCTGTAATCTGATAATCAACATATATCCTTGAATTCTCCAAAAGAAATGAATATTGTGTACTTGAGCCTATCCTTGCTGGTATTCTTGGAATAATCTCGCCTGTCGGTGATATTATTGATACCGACAGTACATCAAGACTTTTTGCCCATATTTCAAGCACAAAGCCTTTTCCACGCCTCTCAACATTTATCTCCATTTCCTTATATTCAGGAACAACAGAAGCGTAACCGCTAAAATGTGTCCTTTTGACTGCCTCATTGCCAGCAGGAACAACAACACATGTATTAACGTGCATTGTAAGTGAATCAAGAACATTTGATAAAGGACTTCCGCCTGTTCTTGAGCCCAGACCACTACCCAGTCCCATATATATGACAAGAGGCATTTTCTTTAACCCGGCATAATCCTTTAGAAATCTTGCGGCAAGCATAATATCCGTTTCCTCAAAACACACTGCATCATCCCTTATGTAGAAGTAATCCCTTAAATATTTCTTTGCATTTTTTAATCTTACACATACTATGCTTGCCTCTGGTGCAACACCTATGTAATCATCAATTTTTCTTGAAGCAATTACTCCAGCCATAAATGTTCCGTGCCCTGTAATATCGGTTGTTCCCACATAATCGTAAGGATTTAGTCCATTACGGTATGCTTCAAGCGCTGTATTAATCTCTTCCTGTTCATATATACGACCATAATTAACATATAAATTCTGCCTGTACTCAAGGGTCTGATCCCATATAGCCATAATACGCGTATTACCAGCCGTATCACAGAAGTTCTCACTAAGATAATCAATTCCTGTGTCTATTATCCCCACGATAACACCCTGCCCTTTTGAATTTAAAAAAGGCTGGCTTGTTATGTTGGTGGCATTTACAGCATCAATGCTTGATGTATCCATAAGCCCATACAACTTGGGAATTGTATAATATCCCAAGTCACTTATATTAAAATCCCTGTCATCCGGAAGCCTGCTATGTGCAACAAGCCATTGGTCATCAACCTTCTGTATACATACATCAGGGTTGCTTTGAAGCATCTTATTAATTCCCGGAAGATTGACAACTATATAATCATATATATCCTCATCTGTTATCATTTCACTGCATAAAGGCATAAAAAATGTCCTTAAAGATAATCTTTAAGGACATTATATGATTAAAATTTTATAATAATACTAATATACTGACATACTGACATATACATAATAACTTCTGCAAAATAACATCAGCAGAATATCTTGTGCATAATGGCTTGTGAAACTGACAGCATTAAGCTTCTGCATTATTCATTGGAAGTCTTTCCTGTCCACGCATCATAATAAGCGGTGTGCCCTTCTTCTCAATGTAATCTGCTGTTATTGTGACACTTCCGATATTATCATCTTTAGGAATTTCATACATTATATCAAGCATATATTCTTCTATTATAGACCTTAATGCTCTTGCTCCTGTATCTTTTTCCATAGCTTTCTTTGCAATCTGCCTTAAAGCATCATCATCAAATTCAAGCTTAACCTCATCAAGTTCTAATAACTTCTGGTACTGCTTAAGTATTGCATTCTTAGGCTCTTTCATAATCTTAACAAGCATATACTCTGTAAGACCTTCTAAAGAGAATACTATAGGAAGTCGTCCTAAGAATTCAGGAATCATACCAAATTCCCTTAAATCCTCTAATTCAACCTTTGATAATATATTCTTGTCATTATCATATTTATCCTTAAGATCTGAATTAAAACCTATTGATGACTGCTTATTAAGTCTTGCCTTTATTATATTCTCAAGGTCTGGAAATGCACCACCACATATAAATAATATGTTGCGTGTATTGACTGTAACCTGCGGAACCATAGCATTTTTGCTTGTAGCACCTACTGGAACTTCTATATCACTTCCCTCAAGAAGCTTTAACATTCCCTGCTGTACAGATTCACCACTTACATCACGGCTTCTTGTTTCTTTCTTCTTGGCAATCTTATCTATCTCATCGATAAATATAATGCCTCTTTCTGCCTTCTCCACGTCATTATCTGCCGCCTGTAAAAGCTTTGATACAACACTCTCTATATCATCACCTATATAGCCAGCTTCAGTAAGTGAAGTAGCATCTGTAATTGCAAGAGGTACTTTTAAAAGTCTTGCCAGTGTCTTTACAAGATAAGTCTTTCCACTTCCTGTAGGTCCTATCATAAGCATATTAGACTTTTCAATCTCAATATCGTCCATAGTTCCTGTGGCAACTCTCTTATAATGATTGTATACAGCAACTGACATAACCTTCTTGGCATAGTCCTGACCTATTACATATTCATCTAACATTGCCTTTATCTGATGAGGTGCTGGAAGATTAGCCAAATCAAGTGTATCATCCTTTTCCTTATCTGTAGGTTTGTTAGTATCTTCTTTCTTTTTCTTGACTTTCTGTCTGTTGGAAATGTCATTACCCATCATATTAAAGCCGCCGAACATTCCCATATTAGGCATATTATTCATAAGGTCATCATAATTGATATCACTGTTATTAATTGTATCAAAGGTCTTCTGCATACAATCTGCACATACACATAAACCACCCGGCATATTAATCATTTTACCAGCCTTAGACTCTGACCTTCTGCATATATAACACACCTTTTCGTATTCATCTGTATTAGCAGTTGTATTGTTCTCATTATTATTATCGTTGTTACTCATTTAATCCTCAATTCTGTGTTACGAGGCTTATTAGTTCTTCTTTCCTAATGTAACCTCCACACTCTTTAGTACATATTCACTACCTTCAAGATGATAGTAGTCAACCTTTACTGTCTCTCCTGCTGAATAATACTGCAGAAGTGACTGTAAACCTGACATTGTTGATATTGACTGGTCATCAAAACCGACAATTATATCGTAGGCTGAAAGTCCTGCCTTCTCTGCTGCTGAGCCAGATGCTACTGTACGAACCATTATACCCTGTGGGTAACCATACATAGAAGCATATGTGCTTGTTATATCTATAGCAGCAATACCAAGATATCCAGCATTATCTGAATCTACCTTCTGTCTTGTCTGCTTGCTCATAAGTGAGCTTATAAGTTCCTTAACATTAGATACAGGTATTGAATATGCCATACCCTCAACACCATCTGATGATGTCTTAGCAAAGTTAATAGCAATTACCTTGCCGCTTGCATTAAGAAGTGCTCCACCACTATTACCTGAGTTAATAGCTGCGTTAGTCATTATAAGTCCTGAAAATGTAACATTGTTAACTGTTATTGATCTGTCAAGGGCACTTATAATACCATTAGTAACTGACTGTCCTTCTCCAAGTGCATTACCAATTGCCACTACCTGCTGGCCTACTGCAATTGTATCAGAATCTGCAAGTTCTGCAATAGCTATTTTACTTATTGTGTCAGACGGAATATCTGATAATGATACAGCAACTACTGCTATATCCTGATCTGACTTAGAACCCTTTACCGTTGCACTTACTGACTGGTCATCCACAAATACACATTTTAAGTTGGATACATTATCTACAACATGTGCATTAGTTACAATAAGAAGCTCTGTATCATTCTTACCAACAATAATACCAGTTCCACTTGTTGAAGCCTCGTACTGCTGCTGTCCCCAGCCATACATTGAAGATGAACTGCTTACTGTAGTTGTACCATTAAGGGCAACCATAGCAGGAAGTGCTGCCTGTGCCACACTTTCTACATTCATTGATGAATACTGTGAAAGATTAGTATCTCCATTAGCATTAATATCATCGCTTGTAACTTTATCAATATTGCTTGTCACAGTTGAAATTGTATAGTTCTTAGTATCATTACCACCTAAATATTTCTTCTCAATATGATAAGTTCCATACATTGCTGAACCAGCTACAACACCAAATACCACTGCTGCAAGCACACCACTTATATACTTCTTAGCCGTGGAATTCTTAGAAAACCAATTGTTAAATGACTTCTTTCTTGCTTCCTTCTTAGCCTGCTTAGCTGCTCTTTGTGCATTCCTATAAGAATTATTCTGGTCACTGCCTATATTATTATTAACATATGAATATCTATAGGTTGAATTATTGTTACCTGATGCATTATGGAAGCCTGTATTAGCACCATTATTATATGCTGTGTTATTATATCCGGCATTAGTTCCTGTGCTATTGTATGATGTATTAGCACCATACTGTGAATTATTCATACCACCCTGATTATATCCATAACCATTATAGCCATAATTATTACTTCCGTTAGAATACTGGTTCTGTCCATTATTCATACCAGCACCACCTGCACTGTTCTGATTATAACCTGTGTTATGGCTGTATGTTGTATATCCAGTTGTTCCTGTACTCTGATTATTATCAGGCTCTACATTCTCATAATTCCTAGAATTATTATCAGAATTATTGTTCATATAATCGTTATCTTCATTATTATACATATCCAAACACTCCTTACTTATGTCATTTCAACGAAAAAATGAACACATTTCGTTGTTGATACTGTTAGTATATTCACGAAATGTGTTCATATTGTGTATTACTTGTTAAGAAAATCTGAACTTATATAATTATGCTATGTAAAACATATCCATCAAATAATACTTACTGATTACTGCCCAACAAGCTCCATAACAGCTTTCTTTAAAGCTTCTTCTTTAGCTGCTGCATCTTCTATGCTGCTGCCCTTAACGCCCATATAGAACTTAATCTTAGGCTCTGTACCAGATGGTCTTGCACAGCACCATGCGTTATCTGATAAATCATAATAAAGTACATTAGAGTCAGGAAGTCCTGTGCTATGCTTATCGCCTGTAACCATATTGACACATTCGTCCTTCTTATAATCTCTTGCTTCAAGAACTGTCCAGTTACCAATCTTAGATGGTGTATTATTTCTAAGGTCATCCATCATCTTAGCAATCTGGACAGCACCTTCTGCACCCTTCATAGTTACAGCCTTCTGTCCTTCCTTGAAGTAGCCGTACTTATCAAAGATATTAATCATCTGATCCCAT
>OGCP01000481.1_pt1 | contig 17537 bp, 15 predicted proteins | sample 1570191 | NCBI WGS metagenome assembly OGCP01 (sample SAMEA2582180, study PRJEB24529) | metagenome | biome: Human gut stool | place: China | collected 2011
AATTACGATTTTTTGAACCGACCAAACGATGTACCCGGCTTGGAGTTGTCATTGTGCTATAACTAGTACCATTCAAACCGCCTTGATACATATGGTCCCAATAACCACGGTCACCAAGGAATACATTGATATGATTTGGCTGTTTTGCATTTTTATCTGCTAAGTTGAGAGCAAAGCCAGTCCAAAGTACTTCGTCACTTTCTACACCGATATTAATTTCAGATGGATGTGTAGCACTACCATCGATGCGTACGTCACCTTCAATAGACATATCATGGCCAGTAAAATTACCCTTATTACCATCTACACCAAGATTTACAGTACCACCTTTAGCAATAACAAGTGGATTGCTGTCACGACCAACTTGAAGATCGCCGTTCTTAATATTCACAGTACTTCCATTTTGACTAGTAATGATAGTCTTTCGTTCATCGATTAATCTACCAGATACATAATCTGCATTAATAGTACTTTTATTATCTGCATCAATGCCATACAGCGTCTCTTGTACCTTTCCCAAGTTTAAAGTTTCACCTTTTACAGCACTAACAACAGGATATTCTGCCATTGCATACGGTACTACAGAGCTAGCAATCGTTAGGGCAATCGCTAAGGATAAATTCGCTTTACACATGCGTTTCATAATAACCCTCTCTCTCATTCACTTATTATAAATTATTTCAAACATTTTTAATTATAATTTATAATCCCCTAGCTGTAAACCTAAGAAAACTATTTTATCATCAAAAAATAATACCTGACAAAATAAAAAAAGCAGCACCTAAATGTCTGCCCATAATTATAAAAAATCTATTGAAAGCTATATTATCGTTCATTCGAATTTGACGATATATATCTTTATCCCTATAATATAGGTAGATAGCCAAGCGAGTGGTTCCGTTAGGCTCATCTCAGAACTATAAATAATTGATGAAATGGCCTTTCAGTTATCCAGTTATTGGTAACGAAGGGCTATTTGCTTTTTCCAAAACCAATAAGAAGGCAGAAACACTTTGTTTCTGCCTTCTTGTTTATCTACGCGCCACGCGCATAGCTGCCATCATGCCTGGAGATTTCCAAACGGATTGGCCATTATCGGATACGAGTTTATTATTATCGTAAAACACATCTGCATTGTAATAGTTGTCATCACTAGATGTCACTTTATAGCTAAGACCTGCTGTTGTGTACACCGTAAAGTTGAGTATATCCCCCACTCGCTTTACAGAGTCTTGATCTACATACCAGTTATTACCGAGATATGTCGTAGCATACACATCTTGACGAGCTTCTACATCGTTTGTGCTAATGCCAATTAATACAAGCAATACCGCTAACATATACAAGAATTTACGCATTATAATTACCTCCCGTTTTATGGTAAGAATACTTATATATTATACCAAAAAACGCCGATAATCGCATTATAATGGCAGTACTTTCTCAACCCTTGACTGAATCCGGTCGAGACTTGGCGTAATTGCTTTCATCACAGGTTTTTCTATGAAAGCTAACCGCACATAGTCTACGGTCATACCGACGACAAAAATGAGCGCCACTACAAAGATTGCATACAGAGGTAATAGTATTGAATCATAGTACTGATATGTTGCCAATACATTGTCCCACATATGATGAAGGAATAACCGATTATCATGCAATAGGTAAATGCCAAAGGTAGTAGATGCTACCACATTGATCCAAGGACGATAAGTGATCTTTGCTTTCAAAAAAATAATAAATAAGCCAATGCCTAATAGCAATTGAAAGAAGCCATAATCATTTTGCGTAAAGTAGAAAATCTGTTTCATATACGCTGGATTCGTCATGGCTAGTACATCGACGAGAATATCCCCTAGAAAGGCCCCTACAAAGCCTATGGCGCTAAAAATAATACCTATTTTCTTTGTTATATGTGAGCCATACAGCTTGATGTACGCCCCTAGCGAATAGAATACGACAAAGGAAAAGATATGTTTGAATCCAAAGGTGGTATGCGGTACATTAGGCCACAAATTCAGCGCCGTCGGTATTAAGAACCAAATTACCGTGGAAACCACTAGAAGCATAACGTAGTATTTACGCTGTAGCCAACGAAGTACTCGATTAATAATAGGCGTTAATAAATAGAGCACTAAAAAGTTCTGACCAAACCAACTCATGGCACCAATGGGCAATAGCGCAAGCATCATGTTTCTTGACGTCACCGTATCAAGTCCTAAACCCATAGCCACGCCCAGTATGGCAATGCTGTAAAACCATATTTGCCCTACTAACTTGGCAAACTTATGCAACTTAAAACTACTAGAAACCATAAAATAGCCTGTTATCATAACAAAGGCAACTACACCAGCCTTGCCTCCAAGTCCAAATACTTGGAGAAACACCTTATTAAACGTTAAATCTGGCGTAAAGGGGAAACAACCATGCACGCTAAAATGGTGCATAATAATTAGTATCATCGAAATGATACGCAACAATTCAATATTGGTCGCTCTCATTCTCTATACCTCATATTCTTCCTCTCAAACTATATGAATACTACACCAACTGGTAACTACCATGATGACTTGTATATATCATAAAATACATGAAATATATGAGAATGTTGTGACAAATTTTACACATAAAAAAGGACAGCTAATATAATCAACTGTCCTTACAAATTTATATATTATCAAATTACTCTAATATACTTGTTTTTAACATATACGATTCGGTACGACTATTCTTTACCCTTATGAGATGTTCTTCTCATATTTTATATAATCAATTAAATTTCTATATCCTGTTACCATGTTGATCTTAGGTTTCCACCCTAACGACTGGATTTTTTCACTATTTAGAATAAACTTTACATCATGTGCATATCCATATTGATTGGCATTATCCGGTATATCAAATACCACGTCTATTTTACTCTTAGCGACTTCTTTTGCTACTAAATTTGCAATATCTTTGATACTTCTTGTTTCATTACTATTACATATATTGTATGCTTCTCCACATTCTCCCTTAAACAGTAATAGTACCAAGGCCGAAAGTACATCAGTTATATAACAAAAGTTTGATACAGATTGTCCTGCGGTATGTAAAATAATATTTTCATTATGCATAACACTTTTAGCAAATTGCATAGATACACGATTATCTAAAAGTGAAAGGCCTGGACCAAAACATTGCGCAATGCGCGCAATACAAACGGGTACATTATATTCATGAAAATACGCACTACAATAACATTCACAAATGCGTTTACCTTCAGAATACGAACTTCTAACATCTAAATGATCAATATAACCTAAATCATCTTCAGTCATATTTTGATAATCTACCTGCTGAATACCATATTGCTCCATAGAAGATAAATATACGATTTTTTTAACTTTGTTCTTTGTTGCATATTGCAAGACATCTAACGTTGTACTAATGCTACCATTTAACGTTTCAACTGGTTGTGTAACAAAAAACTTAGATGTAGTAGGTGCTGCTGTGTGAAATATATAATCAACAGAATAATTACATGCAGCCTTTTCTATGTTTCTCACGGAACAAATAATATTAATATCTGTTCCATATTTCATATTACTAACTAAAAATAATCGGGTGAGCATAGATCCTATGAATCCGGTCGCCCCCGTTATCAAAATAGTTTTCCCTGAAAGTTTAGATAGGAAAATATGAATATCTTTAACAGTGCGTTCCAACTCATAAGATAAAACATCATTCATAAATATTAGCCCTCTACTGTTTTAAAATACTCATATGTTTTTATTAATCCATCGTGTAAATTATATTTTGCTGTAAATAAAAGCCCTTTTTCTGATTTATCAGTTGCTAAAACAGAGTCTCTAATATCGCCTAATCTAGGCTTATCATAAACTACCTCAATATCTTTACCGCTAATATTTCTAAACTCATCCACTAACAAATTGACGGAACTTGAGATGCCAGTACTTACATTATAAATACCTATAACTTGGTGTTGCATACCTAAAATATTAGCTTCAACTACATCATCCACATATATAAAGTCCCTTGTTTGTTTTCCATCACCATAAATAATAATTGGAGAATCTTGTACAATCGCTTTAGCAAAAATACTAATAACGCCCCCCTCTCCACCATTACCTTGTCGTGGACCAAACACATTAGAATAGCGATAACATACATATGGTAACCCAAAAGCTTCATGATAAATACGAAGATAATGTTCTGTAGTTAACTTTGTTAATCCATAAAATGAAGACGGATTTCCAATCATTTCCTCATTTAATGGTAATGTATCTAAATTACCATAAACCGCTGCAGAAGATGGCATTAAAAACTTTTTAATATCTAGTTTTACTGCTGCATTAAGTAAATTGATTAACCCCATCAAATTAATATCACAATCTAACATTGGATCAGTCATAGATGTGGAAACTTCAGTTTGTGCAGCCTCATGAAATATATAGTCTGGACGAAATTCTTCTAAGACAGAGTATAACTTTGGGTCTCTAATATCCAATTCTACGAATTGTGCTTTCGAATGAACAAATTCTTTGTTTCCTGTATATAAGTTATCAATAACCTGTACAGTATGACCATCTTCTATTAAACGATCAACTAAATGAGAGCCAATAAACCCAGCCCCACCAGTTACAGTTATTCTCATTATTATCCCCTTCTTATAGTCTACTTTTTATTAAATCAAGATAAAACCTTAATTCTTTACTTCTAATAAATAATATTCCCCATGCCATAATTATAAAGATACTATTACATACGACACATAGCAAAAGTCCAAACCAACCACTATCCAAAGCAATAAACTGTGATAAGAATTTACTGAAATAAACTAATATAAATGTAATTAGAGTATAACGGAAATAAAGTTTAAAATAACTAACCAAAGACCAACTTAATCCGTATTTAAACAAAACATATGGTTCAACTATAAAAGGCATACAAATCGTACTAATAAACATAGCCAATAACACGCCCCAAACATCAAAATATTGAACTAAAACAATGGAAGATCCTAAATTTATTAAGGCCTCTATTAAGGACATATATCGATTTTGCCAAAAGAGCCCCATAGCATCTTTAAATACTAAGACGCCTTTACGCATAAACATTAGATAAAAGTTGATGACCATCCAAAGTACTATACTTTCATCAAAACGATAGCTATTTCCTAGCCAGATGGTAATAAACGGATTTAACAAAAGGTATAAATTACTACAGATAAAACAAGCCAAATAGGCTGTCATAAATTCTAATCTCTTAAAAATAACTAATTTATGAGCATCATCATGCGACTCATTCAAATTTCCTACAGATGCCTTTAGTGCATTAAATACTTGATCAGACAACTTATCGATACCATTAATAATCAAATAATAATTCGTATATAACGCAACAGCACTTAAACCTACAAATTTCGATAAAATAATATTTGATGTTCCAAAAACAGTAACACCACCAATTTTATGAAGTATTAAGGCCTTTATATTTCTAATAATACTTTGGTATATATCTTTATTTAAAGGCCGAATATTCTTTTCATTTAAGAACGAATATAAGTGATCGGCTTTTCTAGCTATTAAAAAATTCTCGCAGAAAGTCATACATATACGTAGAATAATATATACCCAAAAACTATGAGTTAAAATGACTAAGGCAATTTGGAATAAACTCCCTATCAGTTGAGTAATCCCTCTGTAATAGTTAGCTATATATTGTTTTTGGTCAGCTATAAGCAAGCATTTTTTATAAGAGTAAAAATAACTAATACCCGTATCAACAACAAAAAGTAAAAAGAAAATATTTAAATATGCAATATTAGGAGGTACCTTTATAAGATGTTGAACAAAAGGCGATATACATAATCCTAAGAATAGAATAAGTGTACCAATATAAATATATGCTTTTTTAAATATTCTCATGATTGATTTTGCTGTTTCTAAATCATGATTAGCTAAAGGAGCATATAAACTAAATATAATAGCCGGACCAATGCCCAATTCAGTAAGAGATAATACAGTCAAAATATTATCAAATAAACCATTTAAGCCTAAATATTCAATAGATAAATAATATAGTAATACAAAACGGATAATAAACTGTAATACCATATTAAATCCATATACAATTAACGTGGAATTTATGTTCTTAATTGCACTAACTGTCCGCATAATATCAGCCTATAATCCCATAATATTGAGGCTATTTTTTACTTCTAAATAAGCCTTAAATGTATAAAAATCAATAGGTGTTGTAATCTTAATATTCTCAGCTGGTCCTATTACTGTAAACAGTTCAGCCCCATAAAACTGCATCATAGATGCCGAATCTATGAACTCCAAGTTTTCAAATCTTGCTTTTTCATGTGCCTTATAAATATCTTTTAAATAGAAGCATTGTGGAGCTTTAGCAAGTAAACATTCATCTCGAGAAAGTATTTTCCCTACATGAGAAAGCTCATTATCTTTTAAAACAATAGTTTCTATAGCTTGTGAAACAGTAATGGCATTGCCATATGTTTTTGTTGACGATATACACGTATTAATTAGCTCATCAGAGATAATAGGTCTAACCCCATCATGTAATAAAACTATACTATCTTCATCATATAGTCTTGAAGACTCTTGAATTCCAAGATAAATTGACTCTTGCCCTGTTTTTCCACCTGGAATAATCGATTTGACTTTATCCAAACTATACTTTTGTACTAATTTACTAACCTCTCCAATAATAGACTCTAATACTACTAAAACAATTCCATCAATATTATTATTATTTTGAAAGTGTTCTAGCGTATACACTAATATTGGTTTCCCATTAACTTCTAGCAATTGTTTCGGTGTGCCAGTAGAACTCATGCGTTGTCCAGTTCCTCCAGCAAAAATAATACCTATATTCATGCTATACCCCTATACATTAAATCTCATATGCTCTAATACTTGATATTTTACGTTTACCTTCTGGTGGTATTTCCATATAGTTACAACCATATAAATTACTTAAATATGTATCGTAACATGAAAAAACCTCTAATTTTAAATCTCTAAACTCTATAGGGACACGTTTTTCAAAAGCATCCTTTACCATACATTCAGCTTCACCATAAACGCCACCAGTAATAGCGCCTACATGATCAGAAGTATTATAATCATACTGTTTTGCTAATTGATCTAATTTATAAGCCCAATATTTATATCCCACACATTTAGCCAAAATAATTAATATAGACTTGATAAATGCTCTAGTAAATGATTTACCATGCCCTAATTTAGCATCACACAGTTCAAGCATCTTACTATAAATTTTACGTTTTTTATAGATACTAATAACTTCATTTTTATCATTTGGCAATCCATCAACAGGCATAATATCCATAAATAAAAACTGATTAGCATTACTGTACTCATCTTCAATCCTGATATCAAGCTTTTCTAATCGTGCAAAAGGATATTTTGAGTTATTACGCTCAATAGATCTAAGCAGGTAATTGCTATGAAAAACCTTTGGAAATATAGTAATTAATTTTTCATAATCTGGCCGACTTAAACAAATGTCTATATCATCATCCCAAGGAATAAAACCTTTATGCCTAATGGCCCCTAATAATGATCCTCCTGATAACGAATATTTAATATCATTCTCTTTACAAAAGGAATCAAACTCTTTAAGCATTATATATAAATGATCTTGAATTTCAGATATAGTCAACATTATAAAAATCCCCTAATTTTCAAACCATACTAACTTCATTTGTCGTATAAATTCATCTTCTGACCAGTCTTCAATGCCGAATCTAGGTATAGAAAATGGATTAGTATTAGAATGAAGCTGTGCTCTTTTAGTACTAACTGAATATGTGAATCCTAGATCTTGAACAATTTGTTCTGTCACTTGATCAAAACTTTCTTTATGACCAAAAGGATACGCAAAAATATCTATATTCGTATGTAACAAGTTCTCTAAAAAAAGCTTAGAAGATTGTATTTCATGTATTTGTTCTTCTCTACTAATTTGTTTCAACGCTGGATGGTGTATAGTATGCGCCCCTAATGTAATTAACTGACTTTGATATAATTCTATTAACTCCGATGAAGTCATAGTCCTATTATTAGGATCAACCTTCAATCCATAAGATTCATACCATCTGTCTAATATCATATCTCTTTCATTAGGATGTAGAGAAAAAAGCATATGGTGTAACATATAAAAACTATGTAATCTCTTTTTATCATCAGATACATCAAATACATGTCTTTGATTTAATATATCTAACTCAATTGATTCTCGTAGATTTTTATTTTCGAATAAAACAGTTTCTAATCGGTCCCACCAAAACTCTTTACCCGTATCTACACCGCCAGATGTTATAAAAATCGTCGCTGGGACTTGATACTTTTTTAAAATTGGAAAGGCATATTTGTAATTATCATAATATCCATCGTCAAAGGTAATAATAACAGATGGTTCTTTTATATCATTGCATTTTAAATCATTAAAAGTTATTACATTGTAATGATTTTTTAAGACTTGAATATGTCTTTCAAAATTATCAGGAGTTACATTAATATTAAATAAATCACGATTCAAATAATTAACTCTATGATAAAGTAAAACAACTACTGGCTTATCAAAAATATTATGGATTAAATTGATTGGAGCCAATCTTTTTCTATAGATAGATCGAATCCATGGTAGATTCTCTTTTATATAGCCTTTAAAACTCATTGTTTTCCCTTGTATATATTTTCAATCTTCTTTATAGCAACACAGGAATCATAACCTAGTTCTTTAATTCTAGATCTATAATCAATATATTTATTCTTACCAAATTTAGACATAATCTCATGAGCCCATTGTTCAGGATTATCAATTGGTAAAGTCGTACATAAATCAGTCAACACAACCTCTTGTGTAATCGTATCAGATACTAATATTGGTATGCCTAATGCTTGTGACTCAATAGCAATTAGCGGTAACCCTTCAAATAATGAGGGTAATATCATAATATCTATAGCTTGCATAACCTCAACAGTGTTATTTACATACCCCATAAAAATAACCTTGTCAGATATAGCTGCTAATTTTACAAGACTTTCAACCTTATGACGTTCTACACCATCCCCCAAGAGAAATAAATAACTATTAGGGTTTTGTTTCAATACCTCTTTAAATATATCGATAATAAAAGAGTGATTTTTAACAGGTGTAAAACGACCAATATGTCCTACTACCAATGCATCATTAGGAATATTGAATTTTTGTCTAACCTCCAACCCTAGATTTATATTTCTATCATATAAATCCAAATCGATAGCATTATGTAATAAATAATATGAATCACTATCTATACATTTTCTAGGAAACATCCATTCTGAGGCCTTAGTAGAGCAACCTATATAAGTATCAACCAAATAAGGTAATAAAAATCTTCCAACCTTATGTAATCCTGTCTTTAGAAAGCGTACGATTTTTCGATTATCATCTATACTAGAGCTATGCGCATGTAAAATAATGGTTTTAAATCCAGCTAATTTAGCAGTCAAAATAGGAATAATATTGATATAAGATTGATGAAAATGAATGATGTCTTTTCCTTCAGAAAGTAGGCACTTCATTTTTTTATAAAACTGAATAATATGATATGGTCTACTAACCGTCTCTACATTATAATTTACATCAAAATTTTGAGGATCATCATAACTCAGCAATGTTAATTCAAATTCTTTTTTATCAATCATTCTATACAATTGAAGAACATAAGATGTTAAACCTCCCATATCTTTATCTATAGGAAGTTCTATTACCTTTATCATAGTCAGTATATTATCTCCCAAATAATTTACGTTTTAAGAATAAACCACCTTTTTTAATCCAATTTTGAGGTTCCATGAAAGATACATTTTGTTCTTTATAGCTAATATTATTAGCTTCAATCCATACATCAAGCAAGATTTCGCTAACAAAACCATAGATACGCGCTTCATATGTATCATAATCAGAAATATCAACACGTTTTTCGATTTCTTCTAAGATGGAAAACATCCATTCACAGTATTGATCAAATAAATCTCTACGCATAACGAACATGTTGAACATATGAGCCCATGTACGATTACAAACCTTTGTGAACGCAGCGCTATATTCAGGATATTTTTCAGCGATGATTTGTTCTGCCGCATCCAGTCCTGAGCTATGGTGGGCATTATTATAGTGAGAACGATTAGACTCAATATAATATTTACGCTTATCAGCTACCACAACAGGATATTGTGAAAGTAATGCTTCCCATTCCTTACCCATAAGGATCTGTTTTTTTTTCTCTTCTATATTGCGCACCTCTTTACGAGTAAAATATCGTCTGTAATGGACGAGACCAATATAATCCGCATCAAGATTTTTCCAAGCCCAATATAAACCTGTTAATTCACAATAATTTGCATTTTTTGAAGAGATATTATCTCCCGTATGATCACCAATATATCCAATATCAGATTTATCTTTACGACCCACATGAATTGGCAAATATACGGAGTCCTCTGGCATCCAATATTGTTTATGTGTTGCTACTAAAATCTTAATATTCACTAATTTCATCCACCTTATTACGATATGAATTTCTCGTATAAACTAATGCATAACCAAACCCTAATAATATCCAAAAATAATAGAGCTCATTTAAAGTCGTTCCTATCCCTGTCAACAAAGACTCTATATAAGCAATTGTAAAAAATATAATACATATATCTTTTGGATTTTTAAATACATAAATAAGCAATCTAACTAATAAGAATACAATAGGTCCCATAAACAATACGAAACTTATGATTCCTGTTTCCGATAAGCGAGAGGTATATTCTCCTAACATAGGAATAGAAATATTAATAAGGCCTTTATTTTTAATATTTTCAATCCACATTTTTACTTCCGCACCATTTAATGTATCTTCATCTAAATGATTCAAAACATATGGTGTGCGTAACCCTTGTCCAATACCTAATAATGGATTTTCTATGAATATATTCAAATCAGCTTTCATAACACCATATCTTTGGTTATTACTACGACCATTTTTTTTAGATAAAGATGTAATATTATTTTCTCCATAAGATGTAATTTGGTTGGCTACTTGTTGTGTAGAGATAGTCTTTGTAGTATTAGTTTTAATTGACATATTTTGAGTATAAAGAACATTAGTTGTGTATACAATATTACCACGAAAACTTACTAATCCTATTAAATTTACAAAAACTATACGTATGATAAATCTTTGACTTCTATATTGAATACAAAGTACTAAGATAAGTAATATGTGATCTATCAATAAAAAAACAGTTGCAGTTCTACTATTAGCTAATAAGGTAATCATCTCTAAAAGCAATAGAATAATGAAAGAATAAATGACTACCTTCTTATTCTTTGATGTATAAATAATATTCCACAAAAAAGGAATTGTAATAACTGCATAAATCCCCAAAAAGGATGGTTCGGGAAATAGAGACCTAAATTGTAACTCTGGCCAAAATAATGGTGGCCACCAAGTATTATTAATCTCAATAGCATGAACAATGGGTCTTATGTATGTTAATAATGAAAGTGCCCATTGCTGTTTACCAAAATAAAATAGTTCAATAACACCAAAAACAACAACTAGACTAGCAGAAATTAATGAACCCTTACTTACTATTTTCAAAATTGTTTCAGAGCGATTTTTATACCAATAGAAAATCAAATAAGAAAATCCAAATGTAAAAATAAGTTGAGTCAAAGAGTTCTTTAAAACTCTAAAGCAAAAATGAATGACCGATAATGTATATTCACTCACAGTTTCATTAAATATGAATTGAATTATAGCTTCCAATTTATGATTCATATAATTAGTGCCAGGAACTAAATCATAGTAAGGGAAATTAATCAAACCATGAACTAAAGATACAGCAATACTGAAACCTAAAAGAGCTATATATAATAATTCTTTCCAATATAAATGATAGTGACGTAGACTATGTCTTTTAAGCCATACACTATATACTAAACAAATAAATAGTGTATAAAACGATGCTTTTGCTGAAAACTCACCACCTAAAAAACCTATTCGTAAAGACATGGGTATTACAGGAAATATTACAAATATAAAACTTAATCCTATCAAACTATCAATATATTTATTTCTAGACATATACTCTCATCCTACTACTCTCATATTATTATTTCAATTTTATTAACTTGGAGTTCCCAAAAATCCAAGAAGTAAATTTATATCTATCAAAACATTTAACAATAAAAATAGGTACTATTGTACTAATCATACAAGATAAAATTAAGCACACAGTAACATTGTCGATTGAAAGATGCTTAAATATAGTTCTTAATGGTCCAGAAAAATATAAATGTAAAATATAAATTCCTAAAGAGTAACGACCACAAATATTCCAAATAGTAACCCACTTTCTATTTTTAAACTTAAAAAATAGAATAGATAAAAAAACAGAACCTGATATAGCACATATAAACTTTAAAATATTATGCACTTCTATATAAGGAAATGTAATCACTGCCAGGACAATACTAATCAAACCAATACCATTCAACTTATTACAAATAATTGTCCTGAGTTGATCCTGATACAAACATAATACTGATCCTAATGTAAAATACACGCCTCCATAAATAATTAAATTAATAATCTTCAATAATCCATGAATGGATGGCATAAAAAAATACAAACATAGAAATATAATAAAGACTATTGTAGGCTTTATTATAGATTCAAATATAGGAATAGCTACAAAAAGCCAAATCAATACATACAAGAACCATAAATAAGAAAGAGGAGCTATATAAATGTGCATTAAATCAACTAGATTAAAATGATCACTCATTTGGATATTCCCATACAATGTTGCATAATATTTAGATAACCAAAATACAACCGAGAATAATAAATACATAGGTACCATGTTTAAAAACTTATTAGAAATTTTTTTTAGCAGACCTGAATTTTTTCGAGACCATGTAAGCTTATATAAAAAACCACTAATCAAAAAAAATAATGGCATATGAAAACTATAAATTACATCATATACAAACTGTAAGCTCCATTGATATTCTGTAAAAGTTTCTGCTCGAATATAACCAAGAATAACATGACCAACAACAACTAAAAATATAGCAAAACCCTTTAGCGAATCTAGCCACTCTATTCTCATTCTTAAAACTCCTTATTACATAGTGTTAAAGCACTAGCAATGACCTTATCCATATCGTAATATTTATATTCCCCTAAACGACCACCAAAAATAACATTGGAAATCGTTTCAGCCTTTTTAACATATTTAGAATATAAATCTAAATTCTTTACGTCATTGACTGGATAATACGCTTCCTCACCGATTTTCCAGTCCTTTGGATATTCTTTTGTGACATACGTAACGGGCTGTGTGCCAAACTCAAAATGCTTATGTTCAATGATACGAGTATACGGGATTTCTCCTTCCGTATAGTTCACAACAGCCACACCTTGATGATTTTCCTCTTCGAGACGCTCAGTTTCAAAGTGAAGACCACGATACTCTAAAACCCCTTCAGAATAATCAAAATATTCATCTATAGGACCAGTGTAGACAATTCTATCTGCCAAGGCTTCGTATTCATCGCGATATTTGAGAAAGTCTACGCCCAAGCGCACTTCAATGCCTTCTAACATGCGTTCAATCATCTTGGTATAACCACCCATTGGAATACCTTGGAAGCGATCATTAAAATAGTTATTATCATATATATAACGCACAGGTAATCGTTTAATAATGAAAGCTGGTAACTCTGTACATTTACGCCCCCATTGTTTTTCTGTATACCCTTTGATGAGCTTTTCGTAAATATCCGTACCTACAAGACTAATAGCTTGCTCTTCTAAGTTCTTTGGCTCCCCTGATATAGCAGCTCGTTGTTTAGTGATGATATCTTGTGCCTCTTTTGGAGTTCGAATATTCCACATTTTAGAGAATGTATTCATATTGAACGGCAAATTGTACATCTCGCCTTTATAGTTTGCTACAGGACTATTTACATAGTGATTAAACTCAGCAAATTGATTGACATAATCCCACACATGTTTCAACGATGTATGGAAGATATGAGCACCATAGACGTGGATATTGATATCATCTTTGCTTTCACAATATAGATTACCTGCTATGTGATTACGACGATCGATGACGAGTACGGATTTACCTCGCTTGTGCGCCTCATGGGCAAATACAGCACCAAATGGACCTGCCCCAACTACTAAATAATCGTATTTCATTAATAGGCCCCTTTCGATTTAGCAACAGCCAACACAGTTTTCAACAGATATACAATATCGATCCACACAGACCAGTTGTGAACATACCAAGAGTCCATTAACACCCGTTCTTCATAGGTGGTATCACTGCGACCACTTACTTGCCAAACACCGGTAATCCCTGGTGGTACAAGGTAAAAGTCATTAATATAATCGCCGTATTTTACAATTTCATCTCGAACAATAGGTCTTGGCCCTACGAGGCTCATGTCTCCAACTAGAACATTCCATAACTGTGGCAATTCATCAAGACTGGTTTTCCGAAGGAATTTTCCGATTCTTGTAACGCGAGGATCATCTTTCAATTTAAAATCTCGTTCCCATTCTTCACGAGCTGCTGGATTTTCTTTTAGATATTGCTCCAAAGCCTCTTGTGCATTTGGCACCATAGATCGGAATTTATAACAAGAAAATGATTTCCCACCTTGACCAACACGTTTATGACCAAATACGATAGGCCCTGGAGAATCCAAGTAAATCAATATAGCAATGATAGCGAGAATCGGTAAAATCAAAATACCGCCACATACGGTAGCTACAATATCAAAAATACGTTTAAAAACACGGTTAGACTTGCGCGCTAGATTATTTTGTACACGCAATATGACGGCTTGTTCTTCCATCATGCCACGTGCTGTAATATTACTGGCTGGTAAACCGAATAATTCAGGTACAAATGCTACACGTTTTACCAATAATTGTAATTGATTAATCAAGGATACTAATCTTTTAGACTCAAGTCCGGGAGCACAAATAAGTACAGTTTGAACTCCTGTATCTTTAATAACTCTTTCTACATCTTTAAAGGTGCCAAGGCATGGGTATTCTTTAGCGATGGATGATGATTTAGGATTATCATCTACATAACCAATAATCTTATAGGTAGTAATCGGCATGCGATCTAAAGACCTCTTTACAAGTTCTGCAGTCTTACCCGCCCCAACGAGAAGGATTGGAATTGTTAAATATCCTGCTTTTGAGAGTATTTTTCCTACAATAAAACGCTCGCTAAAGATAAATACGAGCATACATATATAAGCAAAGGCAACAAATAAACGAGACACATCATTAATTACATGGCCCGTGTACATGAGGACAATAGATACGACAACCCCTATGGTAATACTGCGAAATAAATTTTTCATCGTATCCCAATAGGGAGATACTATAGAATAGGCATTATTAAGAAGCAATATTGATAAAAATACGATAGGCACAACACCATATACGTAAATTTCTTCTACCTTAAAATTTGAACTTACCGGTAAAATTAATAAGTTTAAACGCAAATAATAGGCTGCTAATGTCCCCAAAACAATAGCAATATAATCTGCTATAAGCACTATGAACTTACTAATAAATAACTTTTTATTATTGTTATTACAGATAGAACTATTCATACTAATACCCCAAATTATAAAAAAAGATTGTTTTCTCAATCTCAAAATATTAAGAAAACAACCTCTCTATCATACGAATACAATGTACCAATATTTACATATATTGTATCATATTTAAATATGTAAAACTATAAAAAAACATAGATTTCACCTATCTTTTATGTAGTTATTTATTCTTTAAGTCTATTTGAATCCTACTTAATTCTCTATTAAATGGTAGTTAAATGCTTTCCAATACAGATATACGATTCTCAATTATCCCGCAATTGAAGCATCGTAGCTAACATAAAATACATAATGCGCATTCCTGATGAATTATCTAAAGTATATTCTATTTGACCAAATACAAATACATAACAAATAACAGCAATCATAGCACAGAGACTATAAGGATCTCGCTTCTTAAACCAAACCACAAAATTATCAATAATAATAGATCCATAAAAGATGAGAACCCCTAATAAACCTAAAAGGCCTACTTCACCAAGAAGTTGAATAAAATTATTGTGTGCATGATATAAATGTTGATTTTCCGTTGGTAATCGATAGGATGCTTCATATATAGTACGCCATTGACCTATACCTACACCTGTCACAGGATGGTCTTTAAACATATTAATAGACGATGTCCACACATCAAAGCGGCCTAGGTTGGAACCATCTGTAGTTGTATTCGTAATGGACTCAAACCTAGCTACATATTGTGGTTGTGTACTAAATCCCCATACAACTCCACCTAATGCAGCAAGAACAACGACTACATAAATGAATCGTTTTAGTATATATGGTAAGGATACGATAGGCACCATAATCATACTAAAAAGCCAAGATCCTCTACTTTGATTGCCATACATACCAAAGCCAACACAGCCTAGTGCCCATAAAGCAGATACTTTCACATAGTTAGGAAAGGCCGAATCTAATAAAATAACGCAAAAAATAGGCACTAGCATAACCATAAGGCCCGATATGGTCAACACGCTACTACCAAATCCCCAGCCTCTATCGGTCATTCCTGAAACATGTTGATAAAAGGCTACTAAATTATCGATACCAAAATCCACAAAAAATACGGCAAGCATCGTAAATAATGTTTTCTTATCACGAATACACAGAGCGATAACAAAAAACACAGGAATCCGCCACAACCAAACATTGATAAATTCAGGTAATCCTACAGCTATATTATTCGTTAATACTGCAGAAGGTAATAACAATAACAACATTAGAGCAAATGTTTTACTATATTTTTTAACATAGGATGGAATATATAGGTCATGCCTATGTTTCCAAATATAGAAAATACTTAACAAAATAGCAATAACATAAAATACTTGACCAGCTGCCATGGATAGCCTTGTAAAGCATGCCATCAACGTAATCATAATGGCAATCCATGACTCTAATCTTAACTTTGATAAAATCCCCAAGAATATCCCCCTCACATATAAGCTACATTGCTTATATAACAAGCTTTATACGTTTAAGATTGATTGAATCAATGCGCGATGACTATAGTCCTCGTTAGCATTCATCAATCCTTGATTATATTGCTCTTTATGATGCTGTAAATTCTCTACAAACTCTTGAATCCCCTGTCTGATGGAATGTACATCATCTAAATTTAAAAATTCCCCAATAGAATACTGCTCTAATACCTCAGGATTGATCTCTGGAGATATAAGAACAGGCTTGTGAAAGCCAATAGCAGTGAACAACATAGCCGCCCAGTGATAGCGATATCGCTCCGCTCCATAGGGTAATAATAAAGCATCTACACTCAATAA
>OGCP01000482.1_pt1 | contig 17522 bp, 14 predicted proteins | sample 1570191 | NCBI WGS metagenome assembly OGCP01 (sample SAMEA2582180, study PRJEB24529) | metagenome | biome: Human gut stool | place: China | collected 2011
CATCCAGGATGAGAAGGGGCTGCTGATTCGCCACTACCGCTACCTGATCGATAAGGTGGTGTGGGCGATCCCCTCTGGCGGCGTCGATGAAGAGGAAGACCCGGCGGTCGCCGCGCTGCGCGAGCTGCGGGAAGAGACCGGATGGCAGGCGCAACGCGTTGAGGAGATCATTCGCTTTAACCCCTCCTACGGCAGCAGCGATCAGCTGTTTATCACCTGGCTGGCCACCGGTTTACGCTGGGTGGGGATGGATGCAGATCAGGATGAGGTGATGGAGACCGGCTGGTTTACCTTCGACGAGATAAACCAGCTGATCGCCCGCGGCGAGATGCCGGACGGGCTGTCGCTGGTGCCGCTGCTGCAGCTGATGGCGCAGCGGCGAAGCGGCTCGCTTACGGCTTAAGCATCCGCCAGCGGAACCACAGCTGGGCCACGAGGATCAGCACGCCGCCGATAATCTTCTGCAGCGGCAGCTGTTCGCCGTACCACAGCGCGGCGGCAATGACCGTCAGCAGCGGTTCGAGCACCATGATGATCGCCGCGCTGGCCACCGCCGCGTACTTCTGCCCCTTCATCTGCAGACCGAAGCGCAGGCTGGTGGCGATGACAATGCTGGCCACCAACCAGCCGAGAGTCGGCAGGGTCATCGGCTGGTCCCAGCGTTCAACGGCAGCGGAGATGGTCAACCCGACGATACCGGTGATCGCCAGCTGCACGGTGGTCAGGGGGATCAGCGGTACTTCACGCGCGCAGCGGCTGGTGTAACAGAACCAGATCGACTGCACCAGCGCCGTCAGCAAAAACCAGCCCTGACTTGGGTGGAAGGCTATCGGCATATGCAGACTGAGCAGCCCCAGGCCAACCACCGCGATCGGCAGGCACTCCCACCAGGCGCGCGGCGGGCGCACTTTCATCATCACCCACGCGGTCAGCGGGACGAACATCATCGACAGGCTCATGATAAACGCCCCTTCGCCGAGCGACGCCGTCGTGGAGACCGAATAGATCCACAGGCAGAGGTTGAGCGCAAACCAGAGTCCGCTGATGATGAGTTTTGGCCAGTGCTGCTTTTGCGGGCGAAAACCGCGGCAGAACGGCAGCAGAAGCAGCGCGGCGAAGAAAAAACGCAGCCCAAGAAACGCGAACACCGGCATGCCGGCGATCGCCTCGCGGGAAAATATCCAGCCGCAGGCGGCAATCACCGTCGCGGCAATCAGCAGCAGGTCAGCCTGCCGTTGGCGTACCATACGCGCCTCTCCCTGTGTGTTGGCTTACCAGCCAGGCACCGCGCCGCCGTTGAAGATAGTCTCTGCCGCCTTCGCCACCTCCGGCGACTGGTACGACTGCATAAACTCCTTCACGTTTTGCGCGTCTTTATTGTCTTCCCGGGTCACGATGATGTTCACGTAGGGCGAGTTTTTATCTTCGATAAAGATGCCGTCACGAACCGGCGACAGCCCGGTTTGCTGCAGGTAGGTGGTGCTGATGATGGCCACGTCGACTTTGGGATCGTCGAGTACGCGCGGCAGTTGCGCCCCTTCCAGCTCCATGATCTTCAGGTTATGCGGGTTGTCGGTGATATCCACCGCCGTCGGCAGCAGGCCGGTCCCGGCTTTGAGGGTAATCAGCTTCTCTTTTTGCAGCAGCAGTAGCGCCCGCCCGAGGTTGGTCGGATCGTTGGGGATAGCGATCGTCGCGCCGTCTTTCAGTTCGGCGACTGACTTGATCTTGCGCGAATAGCCGGCCATCGGGAAGACGAAGGTATTCCCGACCGCCACCAGATGATAGTTATGCGCTTTGTTGTCCTGCTCAAGGAAAGGCCGATGCTGGAAGACGTTGGCGTCCAGATCGCCGGCGTTGGTCGATTCGTTAGGCAGCAGCGAGCCGCTGAACCCCACCAGCTCGACCTCCAGACCGTACTTCTCTTTGGCCACCTTCTTCGCCACTTCCGCTACATCCTGCTCGGCGCCGTTAATCACACCGACCTTAATGTGCTTCGCTTCATTACCCTTTTGGTCGCAGCCGACCAGCGCCAGACCCGCCAGCATTACCGCGGCGGCGGCCCGTAAACGTAATCTCATCCTCTTCACCCTGTCTGTCCTGACTGTCATTGTTTTTTTCGTACAAAACTATAGCGACTTTCGGGTCGGGTAATAAACAGCAAACCACGCAACTGGAAATAAAATCATCTTCGCGAAACGCGAGGCGCTAGCCCCGTCGCCACTCGCCCGGCGTCACGCCATAGCGCATTTTGAAGCGCTTCGAGAAGGACGCCTGCGACTGAAAGCCGCAGCGTTCGGCAATGACCTCGAGGTTGGTCTGACGCTCCAGGCGCAGCAGCCGGGCGGCCAGCGCCATTCGCAACTGCGACAGCCACCCCTGCGGCGTCAGGTGATAGACGCGGGCAAAATGACGGGCAAAGGTGGCCCGTGATAAAAACGCGCGGGCAGCCATACTCTCCAGCGTCCACGGTTGCTCCGGGGTCGCCATCACCGCCAGCACCGCCGGCATCAGGCGTTCATCGCTCATCAGGCGCAGCAGCCCGCCGGGCGGCTGCTGCTCGCCAAGCAGCATGCGCAGCAGGAGCACCAGCAGCGTATCGCCGAGGCTGCGCACGATAGCGCTGCCGCCGGGACGCTGCGCCAGGCTCTCGCGCACCAGTATATTAAGCAGCGCGTCCAGCTCCGGGCAGTCTTCACGCGCATCGGTATGGAGATGGATCAGCGTCGATGCTTCACTGAACAGCCAGCTGACGTGCGGACCAAAATAGAATTCGCCGCACAGCATCTCCAGCGCCCCCTCCGCCGGGCCGGCGCGCATTTCCGTCACCGTGCCGTTAAACCGGTGCGCCACCGGCAGCACCTGGCCCCACTCCACCAGGCTCTCCATCAGATGCGGCGAACCGTGCGGCAGGAGGACGACATCTCCCGCGCGCAGGTGATGAGTCTGGCCGCCGACGTTGAGCCGCCCCTCGCCGCGCAGCACCACGTGCCAGGGCACCACGCCGCTGCGCATTTGCTGGTGCCCGGCCTGCCAGCGGCCGCCGAAGCGACAGTGCAGATTCACTTCGCAGCGCGGCGCCAGCAGCGCCAGCAGATGACTGAGACTGTCCATGCTTCTCCTGAGACGATAAGACAAAAAGGTGAGACGAAGACCGCCAGTCTAGCATGCGGCAAGCGCCTAAGATGACCCCATTGCCAACACACCCTCGATAACAACAGGAGTTAACCATGAGCCGTTTAGCAGATATCCGTGAACAAGACGCCACCGGCAAAGCCGCCGATATTTTCGCCGGGATCAAAAAAGCGATGGGCAAAGTGCCGAACGCCTACCTGACCATCGGCGGCCACTCGCCGGCGGCGCTGCAGCAGGCGCTGGCGCACAATGCGATGCTCCATAAAGGCAGCCTCAGCGCCCAGCAGCTGGAGGCGATTAATCTGTCGGTCAGCGAAGCCACCGGCTGTGACTACTGCCTGGCCGCGCACACCCTGATGGCGAAAAAAGCCGGCTTCAGCAGCGAGCAGATCCACGCCCTGCGCCGCGGGGAGTATGCGGAAGAGATGCAGCTTGATGCGCTGGTGAAATTCGCGCAGACCCTGGTGACCACCACCGGTACGCTGCCGGAAGCCGACGTCGCCGCGCTGCGCAACGCCGGTTTTAGCGACCAGCAGGTGATTGAGATTATCAGCGCCATCAGCGCCATCAGCGCCATCCTGTTCACCAACATGGTGAACCGGGTTAACGACACGGTGGTCGACTTCCCGAAAGCCGATTAATCCGTCGCGCAGCGCCGGTTTTACAGCCCCAGATCGCTGAGCCCCGGATGATCGTCCGGGCGGCGCCCCTGCGGCCAGTGGAACAGGCGCTCGCTTTCGCTAATTGGCAGATCGTTGATGCAGGCGTAGCGCGTCTGCATCAGTCCGTGCTTATCAAACTCCCAGTTCTCATTGCCATACGAGCGAAACCAGTTGCCGCTGTCGTCGCACCACTCGTAGGCGAAGCGCACGGCAATGCGATTCTCCTGCCATGCCCACAGCTCCTTAATCAGCCGGTATTGCTGCTCCTTGCGCCATTTTCGCTGCAGGAACTCAACAATTTGCCCCCGACCGTGGACAAATTCGCTGCGGTTACGCCATTCGCTATCCACGGTGTAGGCCAGGGCGACTTTTTCCGCATCGCGGCTGTTCCAGCCATCTTCCGCGGCGCGGACCTTCTGGATAGCGCTGTCGCGGGTAAACGGCGGTAACGGGGGACGTTGTTCGGTCATGCTTACTCTCCTCTACGGGCTAATTGCTGCTGCAGGCGCTGATTCTCCTGCTCCAGGTCATGAATACGTTGCTGCAGGTTCTGGCTGTACTCCGCCACCTGCTGCGCGCTGTAGCGCGGCGTAATGTGCTGCGGGCAGTTCCAGTCAAACGCCTGCAAATGAAAAAGAAACAGACGTTCAATGCGGGCGCGATAGTTGGCCGGCGTCACCTGCGCCAGCAGCTGCGGGTGGTTCTCTTTCAGCCACACCAGCTTATACAGGGTGTTGAACGCAAACGCGCCGACGCCGGCTATCCGCTGCAGCTGGCGCGCGGGCATATACTGGCTGATTTTCTCCATCACCGCCGCGGTGCGCGGGCATTTCCAGCTGATGATCGGATACAGCAGGGCGCCCTGCTCATCCACCAACGCGCCATCGACGCCAAAGGTCGTGACGGTGATGCCGCGCACCGTGCAGGAGGCCAGCTGGTCATGGATCTGCCGACAGCAGTCGGCAAAGCGCTGCATAATGGCCTCCAGCGACCACTGGTGCCAGTCGCTTTTTTCCGCCGCGATGTCGCTGGCGTTCGCCGTTGCGGCGCGGGCGATAATGTTCCCTTGTCGATCCACGGCCATCGCCCGCACGTTCGTGGCGCCGCAGTCGAGGACCAGGATAACGTCTTGCTTCATAGTGACTCCCGAAACAACATTGCCGGATGGCGCAGCGCTTATCCGGCCTACAGACCGCGCGCGTCTTTAGGCCAGGTAAGCCTGCGCCTCCGGGCGAAACCAACCTGTTAACGCTTATACAGCGGCCCGTAGTTCTGGCAGGCGCGGTAGTCCTGGCCCTCGATATCCATGCCGTGCGCGGCCCAGGCGGAAGGGCGATAGATTTTCGCCTCTTCCACGTTGTGCATGCAGACCGGAATGCGCAGCATGGCGGCGAGGGTAATGAAATCTGCGCCAACGTGGCCGATGGTCAGCACGCCGTGGTTGGCGCCCCAGTTGGCCATCACCGAGTACACATCGCTGAACGGGCCCTTGCCGGTCAGGCGTGGGGCAAACCAGGTGGTGGGCCAGGTGGAGTTGGTGCGGGCGTCGAGCTGGTCGTGCATCGCTTTGGGCAGCGCTACGCTCCAGCCTTCGGCAATTTGCAGCACCGGCCCCAGACCTTTGATGATGTTCACCCGGGTCATGGTGAACGGCACGCCGCCTTCGGTCAGGAAGCGGGAAGAGAAGCCGCCGCCGCGGAAGTATTCGTGGATCGCCGGGCACCATTCGGTCGCCGCGAGGCAGGCATCCGCCTCGCTCTGCTCAATCTCCCAGTGGGGTTTCATCGTCGGATTGCCCTGCGCGTCGCGCTGCTGGCAGGAGCCGTCCAGCGCCGCAGAGCCGGAGTTAATCAGGTGAATGATGCCGTGCTCCGCCCGCCCGGTGAGCGGCTGCCCGGTGACCCGTTCAACGGCATCCGGCGACCAGTAGGTGCGTACGTCGGCAAACACCTGGGCGGTGCCGGTGAGCTGATGGCCCATCAGCATGGCCACGCCGTTGAGGCTGTCGTTTTCGGTAGCGACGACAAACGGTTCGCGCACCCCGTTCCAGTCAAAAGAGCTGTTGAGCAGCGCTTCGGCGGTATCGCCATTGGGGTATTGATCGGTCCAGTGGCGCTGACCCTGGAAACCGGCGGCGATGGCGTTGTAGCCCAGCGACTCCTCCACCAGCCCTTTTTCTGCGAGCTTCGGGTTGCCCTGCATCATGTCGCGGATGCACATCGCCATCAGCAGGCTCTCTTTCAGCACCGCGCGGCTCTGCGTTTCATTGCGCTTATACTGCTCAGCGTTCTGATCTTCGCCGTAGCGGAAGTGTTTATCCGCCCACGCCAGCGCCATCTCCAGCTCGGTTTCATCATAGATTTTTTGATCGATTCGCCGGCGCAGCTCCGTCATGTCGACAGCCTGCACCTTCATGCCGAGCCAGGACTCAAAAAAGTTGTGGTCGACGATAGATCCGGCGATGCCCATTGAGACGCCGCCCAGCGACAGATAGCTTTTCCCTTTCATACTGGCGACAGCCAGGCCGGCGCGAGCGAAGCGCAACAGCTTTTCTTCGACATCCGCTGGGATCGACGTGTCATCGGCATCCTGCACGTCATGTCCGTAGATGGAGAACGCCGGGATCCCTTTCTGGCTATGGGCCGCCAGCGCCGCGGCCAGATAGACCGCCCCCGGACGCTCGGTGCCGTTAAAGCCCCAGATGGCCTTCGGGCGCAGCGGATCCATGTCGATGGTTTCGCTGCCGTAGCACCAGCAGGGGGTGACGGTGATGGTGACGCCGACGTTCTGGCTGCTGAATTTCTCTTCACAGGCGGCCGACTCGGCCATGCCGGCGATGCAGGTATCGGCAATCACGCACTCCACCCGGGCGCCGCAGGCGTGGCGCAGTTTCTCGCTGATAAGCGCGGCGGTGGCTTTCGCCATGTTCATGGTTTGCGCTTCCAGTGACTCGCGGACCCCCATGCGACGACCATCGATTACCGGACGAATACCGATCTTCGGTAAGCTGATTTTTTTCATTACAGATCCCTCAGGTTATGCGGATAACAGGTTTAGTTCGTCGCCGCTTGTGAACGGAAACGGGCAAAAATAAAGATGATGGCGAAGCACAGCGCCGGGACCAGTTCGGCGGTCGGGATATTGCCGGCGGCGTCGCTGACAAAGCCCATCACCGGGGTAACGATCCCGCCGCCGATAATGGTCATGACGATAAATGACGAGCCATATTTGGTGTCCTGGCCCAGATGCTTAATCCCCAGCGAGAAGATGGTCGGGTACTGAATGGACATAAAGGCGCTGCACAGGGTCAGGGCCAGCAAACCGACGTGGCCGCCGCTGAAGGCGGAGAGCAAACAGAGCAGCATGGCGATAAACGCATAGATAGCGAGCACGTTGTGCGGCGCGAAGCGGCGGATAAGCCAGGTGCCGGTAAAACGGCCGATAAAGAAGCAGACCATGGTGGCGGTCAGGTAGTTGGCGGCGAAACCGGCCGTCATGCCCGGGATCTCTTCGATAGCGTAGCGAATCAGGTAGCTCCAGCAGGCGGTTTGCGCGCCGACGTAGCAGAACTGGGCCAGTACCGCCCAGCGCCAGTGGCGGATGCGCATCAGGCGCGTCAGCGAGGCGAAAAAAGTGCTCTGCGCGCTGTCGCTGTGGTCATCGCTTTGCAGGGAGGGGAAGCGGGTGCAGACGATCAGCAGGGCGACCAGCAGGACAATGGCCACGATAATCATATAGGGGGTTTGTACCGACAGGACCAGACTGTGCTTCCAGGCGCTGAGCTGTTCCGGCGTCATTTTATCCAGCACCTCCTGCGGCTGATGCGGGACGTTAGACAAAATAAGACTCTGGCCAAATACCACGGCAATAATGGCGCCGAATGAGTTAAAGGTCTGGGCCAGATTAAGGCGGAAGTGACCGCCGCTTTCCGGACCGAGGACGGTGACAAACGGGTTGGCCGCGGTTTCCAGACAGCCAAGCCCGGCAGCGATAATAAATAATCCAATCAGGAATAAAGTGTAGTTCATCACTTCGGCGGCAGGCCAGAACAGCGCGGCGCCGCAGGCATATAAAAACAGCCCCGTAAGGATGCCGGCTTTGTAGCTGAATTTTTTCATCAACATCCCGGCGGGGATGGGAATAATAAAATAGCCAAAGTAAAAGGCCGATTGAATTAATCCGGCCTGGAAGTTAGTCAGGGTAAAGGCCTGTTGAAATTGCGGTAATAAAATATCATTCAGATTATTTGCCACCGCCCACAGAAAAAAGAGGGAGCACAGCAGAGCGAAAGGAATAATGTAGCTCTTACTCTGCCCGCTCTCCATGGCGCGGTAACTTTGCGTTGGTATCGTTGTGTTTCCCATAGCGTCCTCATCAGTTCAGAAGCATTTACAACAGCATTCAGGGCGCAGTCTGGTGCTGCAGCAGACCGCAAAATTAAGTGAGCTCAGGTGACGCGCCGGTGAGTGAAATGAAAGTCACGGCGGAACTCATGGCTTCATTTTCAAATAAAAACCGCCTGTTAATATGATGATGGTCACACTTAACGTACTGTGGGCCATTTTATGTGATTATTGTCACTTTAATTTTTCAAAAACGCTGACCGTTTGAGAAAAAAAATTCACAAAACCACAACGCTTATGACCGAATGAATATATATTGTGGAAAACGGGCAATTGTTACAAAGAAATAAAATGCCCGCTTGATGAAATATTATTAAGAACGGGCATTTTAATCTCTCTCGTAATGGGTATGGTTGCTTTATTCATGGCGGAATAATTGACGCGGCTCACAAAAAATAATCATGAAAATTCCCCTTTGAATATTCAGGTTGATGATGAAGACCATTATTCACCCTATCCCACGGTAGCCGACGATATTTCTGTTGCCCTGCCGTTGATGGATGATGAGTCACCAAAAGAGGAACGCAATGGAAAGAAACAGACTGGCCCGGCAGATTATCGATACCTGCCTGGAAATGACCCGCCTGGGGTTAAATCAGGGGACCGCCGGCAATGTCAGCGTGCGCTATCAGGGAGGAATGCTGATCACCCCTACCGGTATCCCATATGAAAAGCTGACGGAAGACAAGATCGTCTTTATTGATGCCGACGGCCAGCATGAGCAGGGAAAACTGCCCTCCAGCGAATGGCGTTTTCATCAGGCGGCCTACCAGACGCGACCCGATGCCCAGGCGGTGGTCCACAATCACGCTGTCCATTGTACGGCGGTGTCGATCCTCAACCGGCCCATCCCGGCCATTCACTATATGATCGCCGCGGCCGGCGGGAATTCGATCCCCTGCGCGCCCTATGCCACCTTCGGCACCCGCGAACTGTCTGAGCATGTCGCGGTGGCGCTGAAGCACCGCAAAGCCACGCTGCTGCAGCATCACGGCCTGATCGCCTGCGAGGCCAGCCTGGAGAAAGCGCTCTGGCTGGCGCATGAAGTGGAGGTCCTGGCCCAGCTCTACCTCAGTACGCTGGCGATTACCGACCCGGTCCCGGTGCTGGATGACGAGGCGATCGCCATCGTGCTGGAGAAGTTCAAAACCTACGGATTACGCATTGAAGAGTGATGCCGCAACGCTAACAGGAGAGCCACGATGGCAAACAGAATGATCCTCAATGAAACGGCATGGTTTGGCCGGGGGGCGATAAACGCATTAACCGATGAAGCGGTGCGGCGCGGTTATCGTAAAGCATTGATCGTCACTGACAGCACTCTCGCCCGCTGCGGCGTGGCGGCGAAAGTCACCGACAAACTGGATGCCGCCGGGCTGGCATGGGATATATTCAGCGACGTGATCCCTAACCCGACCATCGCCGTGGTCCAGCAGGGGCTGCAGGCCTTTCAACGCAGCGGGGCGGATTACCTGATCGCCATCGGGGGCGGTTCGCCGCAGGATACCTGTAAGGCGATCGGTATTATTCAGCGTAACCCGGAATTCGCCGATGTCCGTAGCCTCGAGGGGCTGTCGCCCACCCGTCAGCCCAGCGTGCCGATCTTCGCGGTGCCGACCACCGCGGGTACCGCGGCGGAGGTGACGATTAACTATGTCATCACTGATGAAGAACAGCGGCGCAAATTCGTCTGTGTCGACCCGCACGATATTCCGCAGGTGGCCTTTATCGATGCCGATATGATGGACGCTATGCCGCCGACGCTGAAGGCGGCTACCGGCGTGGACGCCCTGACGCATGCTATCGAAGGGTACCTCACTCGCGGCGCCTGGGCTTTGACCGATGCTCTGCACCTCAAGGCCATCGAGATCATCGCCGGCGCGCTGCGCGGCTCGGTTGCCGGCGACGCCGGCGCGGGGGAAGCTATGGCGCTCGGCCAGTATGTGGCGGGGATGGGATTTTCCAACGTCGGGCTCGGGCTGGTGCACGGCATGGCGCATCCGCTCGGCGCTTTTTACAACACGCCGCACGGCGTGGCGAATGCCATCCTGCTGCCGCACGTGATGCGCTTTAATGCTGAGGCGACCGGGGAAAAATATCGCGACATCGCCCGGGCGATGGGCGTCAGGGTGGAAGCGTTAAGCCTGACCGCCGCGCGCGAGGCGGCAGTAGAGGCGGTCTGCCAGCTTAACCGCGATGTCGGTATTCCCGGCCATCTGCGCGAGGTGGGCGTCAGGAAAGAGGATATTCCGGCGCTGGCCCAGGCGGCGCTGGCGGATGTGTGTACCGGCGGCAACCCGCGCGAGGCGAGCCTGGCGGATATCGTCGGGTTATATCAGGCTGCCTGGTGATTGCCTGGCCCGGGTAAAGCAGGCAGTGCCGGAGGCAGTCACCCTGCACCGGCGCACCTCTTAACGAAGGTCAGCGCGTCAGCCGCAGCTGCTGCAGATTGCCGTCCAGCTGGAGGTCGGTCTGCAGGCGGGCCACCTCCCGGCAGGTGAAGGCCATCTCCTGATGCGCGGCCAGCTTTTTGCGCCACTTCTCCGGGACCTCGGCCAGACGGGCGTACAGCCCCTCCAGGTCCTGAAACTCGTTCAGCAGCTGGGCGGCGCTTTTGGGTCCAATGCCCGCCACGCCCGGCACCTTCGAGCTGCTGATCCCCGCCAGCCCCCAGTAATCCGCCAGCTGCTCCGGGGTGACGCCGAACTCGCTGGCGATGAAGGGGGCGTCCAGCCAGCGCTTCTGAAAGTAGTCGCGGATGCGGATGGTGGGCGACAGCAGCTGGCAGTAGCCTTTGTCGGTGGAGACGATGGTGGCCTGATGGCCCGCCTGGGCCACCTTTACCGCTAGGGTGGCGGCGAGATCGTCCGCTTCGCTGCCCGGCGAGGCCCAGCAGCGGATCCCCCGCTGTTCGAAGGCGGCCCGCAGCGCCGGCATCTCGGCGACCAGCGTCTCCGGCATCGGCGCGCGGCCGGCTTTGTACTCCGGCAGGCGCTGGTGGCGCCAGCCGTGGGCGCGATCCTCATCATCGAACACCGCCACAGCGTGGGTGGGCTGACTGTGGACAATCAGCTGCTCCAGGGCATGCAGGCAGGTATCGACGCAGGGTGAACCCTGCACCGCGTGGATGCGGCGGATTAGATTTAACGCGTCGACGATTAACAGATGAACAGCCACAGATACCCCCTTATTCTCAGCGTCTTTAGGGTAACATCGCCATCAGATCGAGGCTATCTGCGCCTGAACAATCAGGAAGATAACGCGCAAATTTCGCTAACTGACCGCCATCAGCGGTCTGATGACGTCCGGCGCGGGTTCGCCGTACCACACCGCTTCGCGCACCGGGACCGGTTTGGCGATAAGCCCGAGGGCGTAAAAGCGATCGGCGATGGTCTGCTGGGCGCGGATCACCGACAGATCCATCGGCCGCGGGCGATGGCTGCGGCGGGCGAGGGCCATGCTCAGCGACCGGGCGTCGATCCCCAGCTCTGCCGAGAGTAAGCGGGCCGCTTCGCCGCGATGCGAGTCGATAAACTGCCCGGTGTGGGTCAGCTCCGTCAGCAGGCGGCGCATGATATCGCCATGCTGAGCGAGGTAGTCCCGTCGCGAAAGATAAAACTGATGGTTGTTGACCCGGCCTTCGCCGCTGGCGACCACCCGCAGCTCGCCGGTGTGTTCGGCGTCGCTGAGCAGCGGATCCCACATCATCCAGGCGTCAACCGCCAGATAGTCGCTGGCGGTCAGCGGATATTTCGGCGGGGTATAGACCACCCGCACATCGTTCAGACCCAGGCCGGCGTCCTCGAGGATCTGCAGCAGCAGCCAGTGGACATTCGACCCTTTATTGAGGGCGATGCGTTTACCGCGCAGATCGCTGAGCTGGCGAATGTCGCTCTCCTGCGGGACGACCATCGCCACGCTGCGCGGCGCCGGCGGCTCCCACGCCACGTACATCAGTTCGCTATTGCTGGCCTGGGCAAACACCGGCGGCGCTTCTCCGGTGGTGCCGAAGTCGATCTCGTTGCAGGCGAGGGCGTGGAGGAGCTGCGGTCCGGCAGGAAACTCACTCCACAGCACGTTGACGCCGAGGCTGGCGAAGGCGGTTTCCAGGCTCTGACGGGCTTTCAGGATCCCGAGGCTGCCGAAGCGCTGGTAGCCAATGCGCAGTTCGCGATCGGCCCCGGCTGCGTTGGCGAACGCCCGCGGCGGCGCAGGCGGGCGGCGGCGGCTTTTGATCAGCCCGAGGTTAGCGAGCTGGGTGCGCAAGGTATGCCGGCTGATCCCCAACAGCTCGGCCGCCTGGCTCTGGTTATCGTCGCAATGTGCCATGGCGTGGCGAATCAGGGCGCTGGTCACTCGCTGCCACAGCGGCTCGCCGGGAAGCGCCAGCTGGTGGCGAATAAAGTCGTCCAGCTCATGATCGCTCGCCGGCCCCGGGGCGTCGTTGAGCGTCGCCAGGCGCAGCTGGGCAGGACTGATCTCCTCTTCTTTACTGAGCAGCACCGCGTTGTGCAGGGTGTTTTCCAGCTCGCGAATATTGCCCGGCCACGAATAGTCCATCAGCCGGGCCAGTGATTCCGGCGCCAGACGCAGGGTTGGCCGCCCGAGGCGCCGGGCGTAGAGTGATAAAAAGTGGTGCGCCAGCAGCGGGATATCCTGCCGACGCTGGCGCAGCGGCGGCAGCGGCACCACCGCGATATTCAGTCGATAGTAGAGATCCTCGCGAAAGCGGCGCTCGCGGATCGCCTGGGCCAGGTCAACGTGGGTGGCGGCAATCACCCGGACATTCACTTTAATCGCTTTGCGTGAGCCGACGCGGGTAATTTCACGCTCCTGCAGCACTCGCAGCAGCTTGACCTGCAGCGGCAGGCTTAATTCGCCGATCTCGTCCAGCAGCAGCGTCCCCCCTTCCGCGGCTTCAAACCAGCCGGGCTGTCCCTGCTGCGCGCCGGTGAAGGCGCCTTTCTCATGGCCGAACAGTTCAGCTTCGGCGAGGCTCTCGGTCAGCGCGCCGCAGTTAACGGCCAGAAACGGCTGCTGGCGACGGGCGCTGTGATGATGGAGATAGCGGGCCACCACCTCCTTGCCGGTGCCGGTTTCGCCCACGATCAGCACGGTCGCCTCCGTTGGCGCGAGTTTGTCCAGCAGGCTCTGGAAGGCCTTCGACGCCGGGTCGATCAGCGCGGGAGCGGTGGAAGGGGATTCTGGGTTCAGCATAGCGGGCCTCCGATCGTTGACGCTCTGAACTTATCCTGCGGCGGCCGCAGAAACCAGAGGGGGAAGGCCCCCGGCTGTTGCAAATGCGCCAGCGGATGCGCGGTGGCTGCGCGATTTGCAACAGCGCGGCGCGGCGAAGCCGTTTTCAGTGCATTGATTTTAAAAGATTAATTTTTTATTCACCATTGGCATGATTATCGCTAACACCCATATAACCAAATTAAAACATCTCTTCGATAAATATCGGATATGGTTATATAGGAAATAGATAATGACGCAGCAAGCTCCCGACAAGATCAATGTCTTCTGGTTCTTACCTACCCACGGCGATGGCCGTTATCTGGGTACCACCGAGGGTGGACGCCCGGTCGATTTACCTTATCTGCAGCAGGTGGCGCTGGCAGCCGACAGCCTGGGCTACTACGGCGTGCTGATCCCCACCGGTAAAAGCTGTGAAGATTCGTGGCTGGTGGCCTCGGCGCTGGCGCCGTTGACCCGCCGTCTGCGCTATCTGGTGGCGGTCAGGCCGGGCCTGCAGCCGCCAACCCTGGCGGCGCGGATGGCGGCCACCCTCGACCGTTTATCGGAAGGTCGGCTGCTGATCAACGTCGTTACCGGCGGCGACCCGGTGGAAAACAAAGGCGACGGTATCTTCCTCAGCCACAGCGAGCGCTATCAGGTGACCCGCGAATTTCTTGATGTTTACACCCGCCTGCTGCGCGGGGAAAAAGTAGATTATCACGGCGAGCATATTCACGTGGAAGGCGCTGAGGTGTTGTTCCCGCCGGTGCAGGAGAATGGCCCGCCGCTCTATTTCGGCGGCTCTTCTGATGCGGCCATTGATGTGGCGGCCGAGCAGATCGACAGCTATCTGACGTGGGGCGAACCCCCGGAACTGGTGGCGGAGAAGCTGGCGGTGGTGCGCGAGCGCGCCGCGGCCCGCGGACGCACCCTGCAGTACGGCATTCGTCTGCACGTCATTGTGCGCGAAACGGAAGAAGAGGCATGGGCCGCCGCCGACCGGCTGATCGCCCATCTTGACGACGATACCATTGCCCAGGCGCAAAAGATCTTCGCCCGCATGGACTCGGCCGGCCAGGCGCGGATGAGCGCCCTGCATCAGGGATCGCGCGATAATCTGCGCATTGCGCCCAATCTGTGGGCCGGCGTCGGACTGGTGCGCGGCGGCGCGGGTACCGCGCTGGTAGGTAATCCGCAGCAGGTAGCGGAACGCATCCGCGAATATCAGGCGCTCGGCATCAGCAACTTTATCTTCTCCGGCTACCCACATCTGGAAGAAGCGCACCGCTTTGCTGAGCTGGTGATGCCTCTGTTGCCGCTGGAAAACGGGGCCTCGTCGAAGGCGCGTAGCGTGAACACCGGTCCGTTTGGCGAAACCATCGGCGGCGATAAGCGCCCGGTGCGCCAGGTCAGCGCCAGCTGATGGCCCGGAGCGCGACCATGAGACAGCATACCGGAGGAGGGCAGCGATGAGTGCAGAACCGCATATCGTGATTATCGGCGGCGGCTTTAGCGGCGCGGCGGTGGCGATTGAGCTGCTGCGCCTGGCGCCGAACGGGGTGCGCGTGACGCTGCTGGAGCCGCGCCAGTCCCCCGGGGCCGGGGTGGCCTACTCCACCGCGGAGCCGACGCACCGGATTAACGTTCCGGCCGCTCGCATGCAGCTGGCCGGCGACGAAGAGGGCGCCTTCGATCATTGGTACCGCCATCAGCCTGCCTTTACCGTCGATGTGCAGGCGCTGCGCCCGGACGGTTCCGTCTACCCTCAGCGCGGCCAGTTTGGTCGCTATGTGGCGCAGCGTTTTGCCGACGCCGCGGCGTCCAGCGGCGGACGGCTTCGCCACCTGCGCGATCGGGCGCTCGCTTTTCATCAGGGGATGGTGACCACCGACGGCGGCCTGCAGCTTAAGGCCGATCTGCTGGTGCTGGCGATCAGTCATCCACCGCCTTCGCTGCCGACGCAGGCCGAAGCCTGGCGTCATCATCCGGCGCTGATTGCCAACCCGTGGCAGCCGGGCGCGCTCGATGCCATCGCCCCGCACGCCCGGGTGGCGGTGATGGGCACCGGATTAACCATGGCCGATACGGTCGCGACGCTGGACCGGCTGGGCCACCGCGGCAGTATCGTCGCCTTTTCGCGCCATGGCCTGCTGTCGCGCGGCAACCTTAGCGGCGCAGGGGCAACCTGGCCTGGCGACTATCAGCAGGGCAGCCTGCGCCAGCGCCTGCGCCAGATCCGCCTCGACGTCGCGTATGCGGCGCAGCAGGGCCTGAGCTGGCAGGTGGTGCTGGATGCGGTTCGTCAGCAGGGGCAACGGATCTGGCAGGCGCTCAGCGTCGCCGATCGCCAGCGTTTTCTGCGCCATCTGCGCCATTACTGGGATGTCCACCGCTACCGCGTGGCGCCGCAGGTCGCCGAGGTGCTGGAGGCGCGCCAGCGCACGGGCAGTCTGCAGGTGCAGGCGGCCAGGCTACTGTCGATAAGCGGTGAAGGCGAAACGCTGCGTCTGACGCTGGCGCGGCGCGGCGGCGGCGTGCAGACGCTGAGCGTCGATCACCTGATCCTGACCACCGGACCCGCACACCGCGCCCTGACCGACAGCCAGCCATTTTTACAGGACCTCGCCCGCCGCGGCCTGATTCGCGCCGATGCCCTCGGCATGGGCCTGGAGGTGGACAGCCGTTCCCGGGCAGTGGCTGAGCCGCACGTTGAGGCGCTGCCGGTGCTGGTGGCCGGTCCGGCCGCCCGCGGGCGTTTTGGCGAACTGATGGGCCTGCCGCAGGTAGCCGACCATGCCGCTGACGTGGCGGCGCAAGCGTTACTCACGCTCGGGATCCCGCAGGACTCCCGATGTCCTGCGTACTGAATACCTCTCTTTCTTTTCCCTGATTCATTTTGCCGCGTGCGCCCCGGCGACGGGCCGCGCTATGGAGATTGCTATGTCATCACAACGTGAAATTCGTCTTAACGCTTTCGATATGAACTGCGTCGGCCATCAGTCGCCGGGCCTGTGGGCGCATCCCCGGGATCGCTCCTGGCAGTATAAAGATCTGGAGTACTGGGTGGATCTGGCGCGGCTGCTGGAGCGCGGCAAGTTCGACGGGCTGTTTATCGCCGACGTGCTGGGGATCTATGACGTGCTGAACGGCAGCGGCGATGCGGCGATCCGCCAGGCGACGCAGGTTCCGGTCAACGATCCGCTGGCTCTGATCACCCCAATGGCGCTGGTGACGGAGCATCTGGGCTTCGGCCTGACCGCCTCGCTGTCGTTTGAGCATCCTTACCCCTTCGCTCGTCGTCTGTCTACGCTCGATCATCTGACCAAAGGGCGGGTGGGCTGGAATATCGTCACCTCCTATCTGGAGAGCGGGGCGCGCAATATCGGCCAGCAGACCCAGACCGACCATGACACCCGCTATGACTATGCCGATGAGTATTTGCAGGTGATCTACAAACTGCTGGAGGGAAGCTGGGAGGACGGGGCAGTGCTGCGCGACAGAGAGCGGAAGATCTTCAGCGATCCGCGGAAAATCCATCCCATTAACCATCAGGGACAGTTCTTTTCCGTGCCGGGGATCCACCTCTGCGAGCCATCCCCGCAGCGCACGCCGGTGCTGTATCAGGCGGGGGCGTCCAGCCGCGGCAAACAGTTCGCCGCCGGCCATGCCGAATGCGTCTTCGTCGCAGCGCCGTCGAAGGTGCTGCTGAAGAAGACGGTGGCGGATATTCGCCGCCGGGCAGCTGAGGCGGGGCGCGATCCGCACAGCATCCTGATCTTCAACCTGCAGACGGTGATTGTCGGCGACACCGACCGCGAGGCACAGGCGAAGTGGCAGGAATATAAGCAGTACGTCAGCTATGAAGGCGCGCTGGCGCTGCTCTCCGGCTGGACGGGGATCGATTTCGGCCAGTATCAGCCGGATCAGGTGCTGAAGTATCTGCACACCAACGCCATTCAGTCGGCGGTGGAGGCCTTTTCGACCGCTGATCCGAACCGCCAGTGGACGGTGCAGGCCCTGGCCGATTGGGCGGGGATCGGCGGCTTCGGTCCGCTGGTGGTTGGCAGCGCGCAAACCGTGGCGG
>OGCP01000490.1_pt1 | contig 17213 bp, 12 predicted proteins | sample 1570191 | NCBI WGS metagenome assembly OGCP01 (sample SAMEA2582180, study PRJEB24529) | metagenome | biome: Human gut stool | place: China | collected 2011
GCGGAAAATTATTTCGACTACGACCGTCTGAACGAGGGGCCTTCGCTGGTGCACTGGTTCGGAGTCGACTCCCTGGGACGGGATATTTTCAGCCGGGTGCTGGTCGGGGCGCAGATCTCGCTGGCCGCCGGGGTACTGGCGGTGCTGATTGGCGCGGCCATCGGCACGGTGCTTGGGCTGCTGGCTGGCTACTATGAGGGCTGGTGGGACCGGCTCATTATGCGACTTTGCGACGTGTTGTTCGCCTTTCCGGGGATCCTGCTGGCGATCGCGGTGGTCGCCGTCATGGGCAGCGGGATGGCCAACGTGATCATCGCCGTGGCGATCTTCTCGATCCCGGCGTTTGCTCGTCTGGTGCGCGGCAATACGCTGGTTCTGAAGCAGCAGACCTTTATTGAATCGGCGCGCAGCATCGGCGCCAGCGACGCCACCATTCTGTTCAACCATATTCTGCCGGGGACGGTGTCATCGATCGTGGTTTATTTCACCATGCGCATTGGGGTATCGATTATTTCGGCGGCCAGTCTGTCGTTTCTCGGCCTCGGCGCGCAGCCGCCCACCCCGGAGGGGGGCGCGATGCTCAACGAAGCGCGGGCGGATATGGTGATGTCTCCGCACGTGGCGCTCTTTCCGGCGGTGGCGATTTTCGTGACCGTACTGGCGTTTAATCTGCTGGGAGATGGCCTGCGCGATGCGCTGGATCCGAAGTTAAAGGGGTAGGGTGAGTGAAAGCTCCGCCGGGAGTCCTTTATGTTATCTGCGGCTTCAGCGCACATTGCGCTTCCGGATAATTTTCTGCGTTAGGTCTCTCATGGCGCAGGGAGCGGTGTGAGGCGGAAACGACCGCCGGACGGTTCCCTCTCCTCCCGGGAGAGGGCCAGGGTGAGGCGAAGCATCGCTGGAAAGTCCTTTATGTTATCTGTGGCTTCTGCGTAGTTTGCGCTCCCGGTTAATCGTCTGCGTTATGTCTCTTATGGCGCAGCAAAATAACGGCGCAACAGGGCTGCCTGGAAGGTAATCAATGCTTGCCCGTGGCGCTGCGCTTGCGCGGGCCTGGGGGGATGAGCCTACGGGAGGACCCCGTAGGCCGTGGAATGCGCTAAGCCGCTATCCGGGAAGCTGGACTAGACCCGGGTACCCCACAGGTCGTATTCGTCGGCGTGCTCGACTTTCACCCGCACCACGTCGCCCGGCTTAACGCGGGTTTCGCCGTTCAGGTACACCGCGCCGTCGATTTCCGGAGCGTCGGCCATGCTGCGGCCAATGGCGCCTTCTTCATCAACTTCATCTACCAGCACCAGGATTTCGCGCCCCACTTTCTCCTGCAGACGCTCGGCAGAGATCTGCTGCTGCAGCTGCATAAAGCGGTTCCAGCGCTCTTCTTTCACCCCTTCCGGCACCTGGTCCGCCAGCTCGTTGGCGGTAGCGCCTTCAACCGGGCTGTACTTGAAGCAGCCGACGCGGTCGAGACGCGCCTCTTTCAGGAAGTCGAGTAGCATCTGGAAATCTTCTTCCGTTTCGCCCGGGAAGCCCACAATAAAAGTGGAGCGCAGGGTCAGATCCGGGCAAATTTCACGCCACTGCTTAATGCGCGCCAGCTGACGGTCCGCAGAACCTGGACGCTTCATCAGCTTCAGAATACGCGGGCTGGCGTGCTGCAGCGGAATATCGAGGTACGGCAGAATCTTGCCTTCCGCCATCAGCGGGATCACATCGTCAACGTGCGGGTACGGGTAGACATAGTGCAGGCGTACCCAGATGCCGAGCTTCGCCAGCTCTTCGCACAAACTGACCATGCTGGTCTTCACCGGCATACCGTTGTGGAAGCCGGTGCGGTGCTTGACGTCGACGCCGTAGGCGGAGGTGTCCTGCGAAATCACCAGCAGCTCTTTCACGCCGGCGTCAGCGAGGCGTTTGGCTTCGGCCAGCACTTCGCCAATCGGACGGCTCACCAGATCGCCACGCATGGACGGGATGATGCAGAAGGTGCAGCGATGGTTGCAGCCTTCAGAAATTTTTAAGTAGGCGTAGTGGCGCGGCGTCAGCTTAACCCCCTGTTCCGGCACCAGGCTCAGGAACGGGTTGTGCTTCGGCTTCGGCGTATAATGATGGACATGCTCCAGCACCTGCTCATAGCTGTGCGGACCGGTGATCTCCAGCACCTTCGGATGCACTTCGCGGATCTGATCCTCTTTCGCGCCGAGACAGCCGGTGACGATTACCTTGCCGTTCTCTTTCAACGCTTCGCCGATCGCTTCCAGCGATTCCTGCACAGCGCTATCAATAAAGCCGCAGGTGTTAACGATCACCATATCGGCGTTGTCGTAGGTCGGTACGACGTCATAACCTTCGGTGCGCAGTTCGGTCAGGATACGCTCTGAGTCCACGAGGTTTTTCGGGCAGCCCAGGGAGACGAAGCCGATTTTCGGCTGATGCGTGACATTGCTCATAGCTTAAAAAGTGTTCAATTATTGGAATGGTCAGGGCAGGAATTCTACAGATCTTTGCGAAAAAGAGTATAGCTCCGTCGCGGTTAATGGTGAAAAAGCGCCCCCGACCTGTCTTTTACGCCCCCCACCGCCAGAGCGGATCCCACACGCCCCGGAGCAGAGGGGTGGGACACGCTTCTGACAAGCCGTGCGCACAGGCGACTCAAGCCCGGCGTGGCTGCCGGGCAGAGACTTATTGCGCCGGGTTAATGGCTGCGGAGGGGGTGGCGCCGGTTTTTTTCGGCTCGCGCTTATCCTGCAGCGTGAAAATAGAGATCAGGGTAAAGAGCCCGGCGACGCTGCCGAGAATCAGATAGGTGTTGGCGAAGCCAATGGTATCGTACAGATAGCCTGCCAGCGGAGAGTAAATGGCGGTGGCGATCGAGGCGACGAACAGCACCAGCAAATAGACCGTCGAAGAGAGCTTGTGGTCGAAGTTGGCGGCGATGAATTTAAAGACCGATACCAGAATCAACGGCTTCTCCAGAGCATGCATCATTTTCACCGCACCAATCCACACCGGGCCGAGGGGCACGGCTGAGCCGACAGTACGTAACGACATGATCAGCCCGGCGATGATCAGCGCCCATTTGGCGCCGGTCCGGTTAACAAACCATGGCATCAGGCAGAGGAACAGGGTTTCACCGCAGACCTGAAGAGACGCGAGGATCCCGTACCAGCGGTTGCCTTCCTCCGGCGTCGGGAACTGTAGCGAGAAGTACTGGGCAAACTGCTGATCGTAGGTGTCGTAAATCTGCGTGACGAACAGGGTAAAGAGCAGCAGCATCCAGAACTGACCATTCTTCGCCAGCTCAAGGGCATGAGAGACCTTCAGCGATTCGCTTCGCGCCACATCGGCGTCGGTTAATTCAATTTTGGTTAGCATAAAGCAGATGGCGGCGATGACAATGGCGAGGCTGGCGAGCCAGAAGGCCAGATTAGGATTGCTGTCGATATATTTACCCACAATCCAGGCCGCCGCTGCCCAGCCTAACGAGCCCCACATCCGCACACGACCATATTCAAACTGATAGCGCCGGGAAATCTTATCGATATAAGAGTCGATTACTCCGCAGCCGGAGTTAAAGATGATCCCCAGATAGATCCCTCCCAGCAAGGCGCCAAACCAAAAGTTGTGCACCAGCAGCGGCGCGTAAACGTAGATAAAGAAGGGGCCCACCGGCAGGAGCAGGGCGACCAGCAGCCAGATAAGCCGTTTTTTCAGGCCGAACTTGTCAGAGATAAAGCCGAAGAAAGGCTGCATCAGCAGGGCGATAAAGGCGTTGACCGAGTAAAGCAGCCCGGTCTTCGTGGCGCTGATGCCAAGATGCTGGGTGGTCCAGATAACGAAGAAAGCCATGGTCGACGACCAGGCGAACAGGTAGAGGAAATCGAAAAGACTCAACAGAAGGTAGTTTCTTTTACCGGACGTCATGTTTCAGTTCCTTGCAAATGGGCAGAGAGAATGTCAGCGATCCGCGGGCCGCGTTCGCTGTTTTCCTGACATGTTATACGTATTACATTAATTATTTGTTATGACATCCGAATTGACGATGGTGCAACAGATCATATGAGGTATTGTGATCATCGCTGCACTAATTTTGTCTCTTATTGCCATTTTCTGTTTATTAATTTCATCTTGAAATTAATTGTGATCGTATAACATTTTTTTTGTTATACACCCTACAATGCGTTAAAGTTGCCACATTGTAAATGATGTTAGAGAACTGGGGATTATTGACCTGGCGCATCATTTTGCACAAAAAATAACCGTATTATGGAAAGGGTAAAGGACGACAGAGGAGGAACCGTGATGACCGTTGACAGACTATACCGCCACCTTCTGCAGAAGCTTATTAACGCCAATATCGATATTGACGCCTATCTGCAACTGCGAAAGGCCAAAGGCTACATGTCAGTCAGCGAAAATGACCATCTGCGTGATAACTTGTTTGAGCTTTGCCGTGAAATGCGTGCGCAGGCGCCGCGCCTGCAGAATGCCATTTCACCGGAGGAGAGGGATGTCCTTCGCCTGGCCGGCGAATCGGTCGCCGCCGCTGCACTATGCCTGATGAGCGGGCATCATGATTGTCCGCTATACATCGCTGTTAACGTAGAGAAGCTAGAACGCTGTCTGACAGGATTGACCTCAAATATTCATAAATTGAATAAATTGGCGCCAATCACTCATGCCTGATCGGCTGAAACCCAGGGGAAGTGAATGCTTCCCCTGTTAAAGGTTATGTAAAAATCCCCGCGCAAATTTCCCCGCTGGCTACCCTTTAGCCCAGAGCTGACGAAAGGAGAATGCCATGCGTCCGATCCCACTGCTGTTGATATTGAGCGCCTTAGCGCTACCAGCCCTGAGCCAGGCCGCGGTGCGGGTGGAGGTATTGCAAAACCGGCTGGCCCAGCCGTGGGGCATGGCCTTTCTGCCTGACGATCAGGGCATACTGATCACCCTGCGCGGCGGCGAGCTCAAGCGCTGGCAGCCGGGTAAAGGTCTGTCGGCGCCGATAGCCGGCGTGCCGCAGGTATGGGCCAACGGCCAGGGTGGCCTACTGGACGTGGCGCTGGCCCCGGATTTCGCCCAGTCGCGGCGGGTGTGGCTGAGCTATGCGGAAAGCGACGCCAGCGGTAAGGCGGGCACCGCGGTGGGCTATGGGCGGTTGAGCGAGGATGCCACGCAGCTGACGAACTTTACCGTGGTCTTTCGCCAGCAGCCGAAGCTCTCCGTCGGCAATCATTTTGGCGGCAGGCTGGTGTTCGACGGCAAAGGATATTTGTTTATCGGGCTGGGCGAAAATAATCAGCGCGCCACCGCCCAGGATCTCAGCAAGCTGCAGGGGAAAGTGGTCCGCCTGACGGAGACCGGAGGTGTACCGCCGGATAACCCTTTTGTCGGCCGGGCTGACGCCAGGCCGGAGATCTGGGCTTACGGCATCCGTAATCCGCAGGGCATGGCGATGAATCCCTGGAGCGAGGCGCTGTGGCTGAACGAGCATGGCCCGCGCGGCGGAGATGAAATTAATATTCCGCAGGCGGGGAAAAATTACGGCTGGCCGCTGGCGACGCACGGTATTAACTACAGCGGCCTGCCCATTCCGGAAGCAAAAGGCAAAACGGTTCCGGGGACCGAACCTCCCCTGTATGTCTGGCCGGTCTCTCCCGGGGTGAGCGGGATGGCCTTTTATTCGGCGCCGACCTTTCCCCAGTGGCAGCATAAGCTATTTATCGGCGCGCTGAAGGAGACATCGCTGATTGTCCTGGCGGTGGACGGTAATCAGGTCCGCGAGGAGGGGAGATTACTGGAGGCGCGCGGAAAACGCATCCGCGATGTTCGCGTGGGACCCGACGGCTATCTGTACGTTTTAACCGACGAGTCTAACGGCGAGCTATTGCGGTTGAGTCCCGAGGCTTAGCCTCAGGTCACCGGGATCTGCACTACTTCGCGCCAGGCAGGACGTTGGCTAATCTGCTGATACCAGCGCTGCAGATGGGGCCGCGGTTGCCAGCTGTCGAGGATCGACAACAGATTGTAGACGAAGGGAGCGACGGCAATATCGCCAAGGCCGAACTGCTCGCCGGAGAGCCACGGCGTTTTGGCCAGTTCGTCGTCCAGCATGGCGAACAGCGCTTCGCAGGCGCTGATCCCCGCGGCGATGGCCGCCGGGTCGCGCTGCTCCGGCGGCGTTCTCACCAGGCCCATTAATACCGGGCGATGGGCGGGAGAGAGGGTGCCGTTGGACCAATCCATCCACTTTTCCCCTTGCGCGCGCTGCGCCGGCGCGGCCAGCCACAGACGGTCAACGCCATACTGGGCCGCCAGGTAGCGAATAATCGTATTTGATTCCCACAATACCACCCCGGTGGCATCGTCCTTTAACAACGGCACCAGCCCGTTCGGGTTCATCGCCAGATATTCCGGGTCATGATTGAGACCAAACTCCAGCCCGGCGAGGATCTGCTGATAAGGCAGATCCAGCTCCTCCAGCACCCAGCGTACTTTCTTCACGTTGGTCGAGTTATTACGTCCCCACAGTGTAATCATTTTCGCTCCTGAGTTTGTTTCACTGCCGTTGCAGCGCGATCGGCGATCATGTTGGGATAAAGTTAAAAATCCGGCAAGCTTTTTTATTTGGCTGTTATTAAAGGTTTTTATGCTTACTCCCTTCAGCCAGGGGCACTCCTGGGTCACAGGGCCCGGAAAGTGTTTTTACTATTTTACAGGAGTAATATCTATAGGGTGTTACGCTACGAAGGAAAGGGCGTGATCATGGTGTATCTTATTGATAATTAAATCTTTAAATCATGCACGCATCTATAAAAACGCTCCCTCTCCGTCTCGGTTAAAATCTCAATGTCGCCTGAGGGTATAATTTGATGCTGATTATTGCATCGCAATCATCTGAGGAACACAGGTTAATATTAATAAATAGAAAGTCAGTGAAAGAATTATTTTTTTACAGGGATGAACTGTTGTTTTTATCGATCGGATATACATCTTTTTCATCCCACCCAGAAAAAATAGACCATGAGAGGCGCCGACTGGCTGGAAGATATTCTGAAAAATAGCAAAAAAAACCCAGTGACTGGCACTGGGGAGTAAATTTACTCAGGGTTGCATGCTGTTCTCAAGATAATATTCGAGTCTCGAAGTATGGGTTAACCAAAGGTAACCATCAACTTCCATACAGACTACATGGGAAATATACTGTATTAAATAACCAGGAATCCACCCTTACTTTTGTGCTATTTATCTTACCTGGGTAATCACTGCGGGGGTAAGTGGTATATAATGCAATAATCAGTATTTGAATCTATAGCGTTAAACGAGCAGAGCCTGGTAGAGGACTTTACTTTCCCCGGAAGGATTTGAAAAAGGCGGTTAAAATGAATGACTGATAAGGATGGCCAGCATACTATCGCGGTGCTATCAAAACATCCCTGCAAAACGAAATAGGGATAAAAGAAGCACTGGCGAACTGCAGTCTGGAAGAGCGAGTCGTAGAGCTCGATATGGCATCGGACGAGAAGGGTAGGAGATTACCCGGGAAGAGATGTTAACCTTTTCATCAAACCGGCGTGATTAATAACGGGCAACAGAATCAGAGCGGCCCGGGGTTTTGAGAGCAATACTTCTGTAAAGGCCACGGCTGTGGATGCGCTGTTATGAATGTATTTGTAAAATTTATCACCATCCAGAGTCGCCTTGAAAAAAAAAAAGCCCAGCGACAGGCTGGGGTGTAATTACACGCATAAAGGGATATGCCATTTTCAACACAATATGCGAATCTTAATTTATGGAATAACTGCGGGTGAGCTACCCGCTTCCATAAAGATTGCAGGGGAAACTATACTGTATTTAATGACCAGGAATCCATCCTTATCGATGTGCTATTTTTCTTACTTGTGTAATACGGAAAGGGAAAATAGCCCGATAAACTATCTTTTACCGATATGCCGACTAAAACAGGAAAGCCGTCTGCCTGCTTATCCAGTGGGCGAATAATTCATATCATTAGCGGGAGGCTCTCCCTTCCTGACCTCAATCCCTAATGGTGGCGTATAGGGGGGATAGCTGATTGATATGCTTTATCAAGGATATTGCGCCTCCATCGGCGGAATGCTATGGCAATCGAAGCCCTGCTGAACATGGCGATCGGGCAGGCCCGATGGAGAGAAAAGTGCGGGCGTTGTTGCTAATTTCCTGAGACGGGCGTAATGACCGTCTCAAGCATAGCCCGGGAGTTCTCAACTGCATTTCAGGCGTAAATAGGGCCTACAGAACCTTCAGGTTTATATTTAAGCGTCTGAGACTTCTACAGCAGCAAGTCAGATGTGGTTATTGTGAGTTCGGAAGTTGAACTGGGCCTCATGGAATGCAACCGGGCCGACATTTTGAGTTTTGTGAAGGGTATCAGCAGTAACAACCATCCCCGGTTCTCAGGTGAAGGGGGGCGAGGCGACTGGATATCACTGGCCAGGCTTTCGCTTACCCCACACGCTCCCGCCATAATGTGAATCTATAACCAGGCAAACCACAATGAAAGACACGCTTGCGACCTCTCTTTAGTAGCATTTTTCCCGAAGGCAAGTGAGCTATGTCATTGAAATTTCGGTGACTAATTGGTTTTGAAAGGCGATTTTTTTCTTGCCATAATAAAGTTAACATTAAGGCGATTACGATCAAAAAAATTGTTCTGATTAAAGCACAGCGGCATGTTATTGCGTAAACTTTAAAAACTTTACCAACTCGCTGTTTCTTTAAGGTCATTTGTACGCTTTACTCACCGGTTGCTGCGGCGCGGTCAGAGTGGCGCGGCATATTTTGTTTGGAAAGGATACTTGGGTGGCTCTTATGATGCATGACGCTTTTTCCCTTCGCGGCCTCGCGGCAGGTTGCGCGCTGTTATTTCTTGTCGCACCTGCGGTGCAGGCTGCGGAACAACTCCCCGACGCCCCTTCAATTGACGCTCGCGCCTGGATCCTGATGGACTATGCCAGCGGGAAGGTGCTCAGCGAAGGCAATGCCGATGAAAAACTCGACCCGGCCAGTCTGACGAAGATCATGACCAGCTACGTGGTAGGGCAGGCAATAAAAGCGGGAAAAATCAAACTGACCGATATGGTGACCGTTGGGCGCGATGCCTGGGCGACCGGCAACCCGGCGCTGCGCGGATCATCGGTGATGTTCCTCAAGCCTGGCATGCAGGTTTCCGTAGAAGATCTGAACAAAGGGGTCATCATTCAGTCCGGTAACGACGCCAGCATTGCGATTGCTGACTACGTAGCGGGCAGCCAGGACGCTTTCGTTAGCCTGATGAACGGCTACGCCAAAAAAATGGGGCTGACCAACACCACCTTTATGACCGTCCACGGCCTTGACGCGCCGGGGCAGTTCAGCACCGCCCGCGATATGGCGCTGCTGACCAAAGCGATGATCCACGACGTACCGGAAGAGTATGCGGTACATAAAGAGAAAGAGTTCACTTTCAATAAAATTCGCCAGCCGAACCGCAACCGCCTGCTGTGGAGCAGCAACCTCAACGCCGATGGCGTGAAAACCGGGACCACCGCCGGGGCCGGCTATAACCTCGTCTCCTCGGCCACTCAGGGTGATATGCGTTTGATCGCCGTGGTGCTGGGGACCAAAACCGACCGCATTCGCTTTAACGAGTCAGAAAAACTGCTGACCTGGGGCTTCCGCTTCTTTGAAACCGTGACGCCGATTAAACCAGATGCCACCTTCGTTACCCAGCGCGTGTGGTTTGGCGATAGCAATGAAGCGAAACTGGGGGCTGGCGAGGCGGGCTCTATCACTTTGCCGAAGGGCCAGCTGAAAAACCTGAAAGCCAGCTATACCTTAAATCAGCCGCAGCTTACCGCGCCGCTGGAGAAGGGACAGGTGGTCGGGACTATCGACTTTAAGCTAAATGATAAAACCATTGAACAGCGTCCGCTGATTGTCATGGAGTCGGTAAAAGAGGGCGGCTTCTTCAGCCGGATGATCGACTTCGTGCTGATGAAACTGCACGGCTGGTTCGGCAGCTGGTTCTCCTGATGCCTGCCCGCGCCCTGCGGGGCGCGGGCAGCGACGCTTCAATACAGTAGGGAAATCTGCTGCGCCTTCGCCAGCGCGACCAGCTCATCATCCGGGCAGATATCGCTGGCGATCACGTCAAATTTCGCTAACGCCCCCATGCGCGCCGGACGCACTTTGCCAAACTTGCTGTGGTCGACCACCAGCACGTGGTAGCGCGCGTGACGCATCGCCCAGTGCTTAACCGGCAGCTCTTCCAGGTTATAGCAGGTCGCCCCCTGCTCGCAGTCGATCCCCGCCGCCGAGTAAAAGGCGATATCAGGGCTCAGATGGCTGAGGGTATCCTCAAGGCTCAGCGGCATAAAAATCGCGTTGCTGGCATGAAACTCCCCACCGCACAGGACCGCGCGGCACTGGGGTTTTTCCTGCAGGGCCAGAAAGGTGTTCAGGGAGTAGCAGACGCCGGTGAAGGGAAGGGCATCGTCAATGGCGTCAATAATCCACGGCGTGGTGGTCCCGCAGTCGAAGAAGGCCATCTGATGGGCCTCCAGCAGCGCGGCCGCATGGCGAGCGGCACGGCGTTTTTCCTCGACCAGCCGGGTTTTTTGATCGCTGAGCAGATAATGGGTGGCGCTGCGCGGCTCCAGCACAATGTATCCGCCGAGCAGCACAACCGGGCCGCTGTGGCCATTGAGGTCGCGACGAATGGTCATTTCCGACACCCCAAGCAGGGAAGCGGCTTCTTTCAGATGCAGCTTATCGCTGCGTTTAAGTGCCTGAATGAGCTGACTGATACGTTCGTCACGGCGAGTTTCCATATTCCCTCTGCGCTAAAATCGCCCTGCGGGGGCAGGGCGTTAGCGGGATTTTACCTGTCGCTTGCGGGTTAGTCACGCGGTGGCCGCAGCGACGGCGGCGTTTAGCCGCGCACCCAGCCTTTGCGGATTGGCAAGGAGAAGCAGAGACGATACAGCCGCTGCAGCTGATGGTATAGCGCCGGGCCGAACGTATGCCAGATCAGCGCCGCGCCAAGGCAGCCGCACATCCCGGCCAGCAGCCCGCCGACCATATCCAGCGGCCAGTGCACGCCGAGATAGACACGGGACCAGGCGATGGCGGCGGCAATGGCCATCAGCAGGGCGCCGGACCACAGGCGATGCCAGAACAGGAAGGCCAGGGCAAAGGTAAAGCTGACGGTGCCATGGTCGCTGGGGAAGGAGTCGTCCGCCGCGTGGTGCAGGAAGTTATAGCCTACGCCGGCGACAAACGGCCGATCGTGCGGATAGAGGTGGCCGATCGCCCACGACACGGTCAGGCTGATAGTCAGCGCCAGCATCAGCTTAAACACCATCTGCCGCTGGGCAGGCCCCCACAGCCACAATGTCACCACCAGCAGAGGTACGATCAGAATCAGATCTTTAGCGATGAAGATCGCCATCTCAATGGCCCACTGCGGCGAGGCAGGCGTCGCGTTGAGCAGGGCGAACAGCGCATAGTTAATATTTTCCAGCATAGACTTCCAGGCTCGTTGGTCCGATAGCAATTAAGCCGCCTACCCTAAATAAAAGCGGTGCGGAGTTAAAGGCGGCATTGTCTTAAAGATCAGGTTGTTATGAAATCCACTACCATAAAGTCTACGGCTAACAGCCTGAAAAACGTCAGTATATCGTTTGTCACATTGCTGAAACATAAACGGAATATATACACAGGCTGAATAACAGGGGAGAGGCAGGACGATGGCGCACGGCTCGTAATATTGTGCGGTGTCACCCACAATTCACTATCTCCGCGCCGGGAGTTTCATTACACTTTGCGCGATTTTTGATAGATAAGAGATTTCATGCAAAATTATTCGCTTTCAGGCCGCCGCCTCGGAAGGCAGGCGCTGTTGTTCCCGTTATGTCTGGTGCTGTACGAATTTTCCACTTATATCGGCAACGATATGATTCAGCCTGGCATGTTAGCCGTGGTGCAGGAATTTCAGGTGGGCAACGAATGGGTACCTACCTCAATGACTGCCTATCTGGCAGGCGGCATGTTTTTACAGTGGCTGCTGGGGCCGCTGTCGGATCGTATTGGCCGCCGTCCGGTGATGTTGACTGGCGTAGTATGGTTCATCGTCACCTGCCTGGCGACGCTGCTGGCGCAGACCATTGAGCAGTTTACCCTGCTGCGCTTCCTGCAGGGGATCAGCCTGTGCTTTATTGGCGCGGTGGGCTATGCGGCGATACAGGAGTCCTTTGAGGAGGCGGTGTGTATCAAAATCACCGCCCTGATGGCTAACGTGGCGCTGATAGCCCCGCTGCTGGGGCCGCTGGTGGGCGCCGCCTGGGTGCATATCCTGCCGTGGGAGATGATGTTTGTCCTGTTCGCCGTGCTGGCGGCCATCTCGTTCTTCGGCCTGCAGCGGGCGATGCCGGAGACCGCGACGCGGCTGGGCGAAAAGCTGTCGGTGAAAGAGCTGGGCCGCGACTATCGGCTGGTGCTGAAGAACCTGCGCTTCGTCGCCGGCGCGCTGGCCACTGGCTTTGTCAGCCTGCCGCTGCTGGTTTCCTTCATGCCCATGCTGATGGATACCGCCGGCAACTGCGGCAACCAGATCAGCACCCTGATGGTCCGCGGCCTCGCTCTGGGCGAGGTGGAGCCCAGCGATTTCCTCAAAGTTCTGGGCAAGGAGCTGCGGGTCTCCGCCATCGTCGGCGCGGTGCTGGGCCTCGTCAACGGTCTGCGCATCTACCTGATGTACACCTATCTCTACGCCGGCCAGTATGACAATGTCATCGGCTACGCAGTGGTCGTCAGCGTGTCGCTGTTCTTCAGCGTCATCCTCGCAAAGCTGGTGGGCGGTATGCTGCCGCTGGCCGCCAAGAAGCTGGGCGCCGACCCGGCCATCATGGCGACCCCCTTCATCACCACCATCGTGGACGCCTGCAGCTTGATCCTCTACTTCCAGATCGCACAGGCTGTCTTCCGCGGCATGATGTAAATACACAAAAACGCCCTCGCTCAGGAAGTGCTGAGCGGGGGCGTTCTGTTTCCCGGATACAACAAGGCCCCCGTCTGGCGCTTGCGGCGACGCCAGAGGGGGCCTTGCTGTTTGGGGTATTGCTTTGGTGTGAGGAGGAATCATGTGCAAGGGGCGGTTGCGGCCCCGCACCCTTGTGAGCTATAGTATACCCGAATTAAGGGCTGAAATCATGTCTTTCCTGTGAAAGATTTGTTAATCGGGCTGTGAAATTTTTGGGAAACGGGTGCTTAATTTTCAGCGAGGAAGGCGCTACGATTCAGCTACACAGCCGGAAGACTACAATTACGGAAATCAGAAAATAGCAGTGTAGATACCGGTAGACAGATAAGGCTTCTCAGCTTTGTCGCTGTCTGCATTTTCCTTGAACTTGATGCTCTGACCGTTGTATGTGATCTTGAAAGTGGGCGTTCCTTCCACATAGTTGAACCTGGCGAGAATGTGCTTGGATTTATTGGCAGGAATGGTAAAACTGTCGGTGGTTGGGCTATCAGGATTGGCGTCAGCTGGGTATCTGGCAGTTCTATTTAAGCCAGTACAAGTCATAGGCGCGGTCACATAAGCAGAAAAATTGAGAGGTGAAAGATAAGCGGTTGCACTGTTGACGGGCGCAGTAAATGTGAAAGTGATCGCATGATAGGGATCTTTTCCCTCTGCACTCTCTGCACGGCTTTTAATACCATAGAAAACAACCTTCGTGCCGTCATTGAAAGTAAAAGCATCATCTTTCCCGTGCTTTACGAACTGGGGGTTTTTGGTGTCATTGTCCTTGCTGCTATCACAGCCGGTCAATACCCCCCCCCCGCTAAAATAAGCGAAGCAGCGGCGGTTTTTAGAAAATTGCGGCGAGAGATCTCAATACTCATAATAGCTACCTCCAATAAATATTTGCGGAATGGAACTAGGGATTCCTAAACTAATAATAGCGCAGAACGAAGCAAAGAACAAGTAGCTGATGAAGTATATTTCAGGGGCTGACGAGCGCCGCGTGCTGACGGCCCATCTCCACATAGGCTTCGGCGTTCTCGATGTTGTGGGCCAGCTGGTCGTCCCGGATGGTCTTGATGACCCGGGCAGGCACGCCTACCGCCACCGAGTTGTCGGGGATGACCATTCCTTCAGGCACCAGCGCCCCGGCCCCGATGATGCAGTTTTTGCCCACGACGGCGTGGTTGAGGATGGTAGCATGCATCCCGACGAGGCTGTTGTCCCCCACCGTGCAGCCGTGGACGAGGGCGCTGTGGCCTACCGTGACGTTTTTGCCCAGAACGACCTGCCCGCCGGGGTCGCAGTGGAGCACGGCGTTGTCCTGCACATTGCTGTTTTCTCCCAGTATCAGCGCGCCCTCGTCGGCCCGCAGTACAGCCCCGTACCAGATGTTCACGCCCCTGCCCAGTGTCACGTCGCCCAGCACCGTCGCATTCGCCGCCACAAAGACCGCACCCTCATCCCGGGGCATTTTTCCACCAAAGGAGAGCATCATTGTTGAAAAACCACCTTTCTCTTTTGCTTCATTTATGGTATTCTTTATTATAGCTCTTATTGTCGGAGCAAGGAAGCCCCCAGGCTTCCGAAGGAGTATCAATTTATGCAATTTCATCCCTTTGCGCGGCGGCTTCTGGCTCTGGTCCTGACCGCTGCATTCATGACCGCAGCGGCGCTGTCCGGTTTCGCCGTCTACGCGATGCCCATTCAGGCCGCCTACCCGCAGGAATCCATCTACCTCTTCGATGCCGACACCGGAGAAGCTCTCGTGGAGCAGAATCCCGACCTTCCCCGCTGCGTCGCCAGCCTGACCAAGATGATGACGGCCCTTCTCGTGCTGGAAAGCGGCACCGACCTCAGTGCCGGTATCACCATCCCGGCCAGCCTCACGCCGGAACTTCAGTCCATCCGGGCCAACCGGGGCCACACCATCGGCCTGCAGGCCGGCGAGACGGTGCGCCGCATCGATATGATGTACGCCATGCTCCTGCCCAGCGCCAACGACGCAGCCAGCGTGCTGGCCGTCGATACCTCCGGCAGTCTGGCCGCCTTCGCGGCTCAGATGAACGTCCGGGCCAGCCAGCTGGGCTGTAAGGCCACCCATTTCACCTGCCCCCACGGCCTCTACGACGGCGGCAACTACTCCACGGCCCGCGATATGGCGAAGATCGCGCTGGCCTGCTATGCGAACCCGACCTACCGCCAGATCGCGGACACGGTGTCCTATGAACTGCCCGCCACCAACCTGCATCCGGCCCGGACAGTCACGACCACCAACAGGCTTTTGCAGCCCGGCAGCGGCTATTACCGCAGCGATGCCCACGGCATGAAGACCGGCTTCACCACCCAGGCCGGGCGGTGCTTCGTCACCTTTGCCCGGCAGGACGGCCATACGTACGGGCTGGTCATCCTGGGCTCGAACTCCCAGAATATCTTCCGGGAGGCGGCAGAACTGTTCGACTGGGCCTTTACCAGCCCCGAACTGCACCCCGCCCCGGCAAAGCCCGAGGCTGAACCCGAGAAGCACGGGCTGAGTGCATTCTGGCACAAAGTGTTTGGCTGATGTTTGAATGTTAAGGAGGACAAGCCTATGAATCGACCCACCTTCCTGCGCCGGAGCACGGCGCTGCTGCTCACGCTGGTGCTGATGGTCTGCGCCGCCCTGCCCGGGTTTGCCGCTTATCAGATGCCCATCCAGACGGCCAGCGACACCGAGTCGGTCTATCTCTTCAATCTGGATACCGGCAAGCCCATCCTCAGGCAGAACTCTGACCAGCAGCGCTACATCGCCAGCCTCACCAAGATGATGACAGCTCTGCTCTTCCTCGAGAGCGGCAAGGACATGAACGCTGAGATCACCATCCCCACCAGCCTGACCCAGGAGTTCAAGGACATCCAGAACGCCAACGGCTCCACCATGAACCTCCGCATCGGCGAGACGGTGCGCCGCATCGACCTGCTCTACGGTCTGCTGGTGGCCAGTGCCAACGACGCGGCCAGCGTCATCGCCAGCGACGTCTCGGGCGGCGACCTGACGGCCTTTGTGGCCCAGATGAACGCCCGCGCCAAGGAGCTGGGCTGCACGGATACTACCTTTTCCTGCGTCCACGGTCTGTACGACTACGGCAACGTCTCCACGGCAGAGGACCTTGCAAAAATTGCCGCCGCCTGCTACGCCAACGAGACCTATATGCAGGCCGCGAACACCCTCACCTATACGCTGCCCGCCACGAACCTGCACCAGAACGAGCGGAGCATCAAGTCCACCAACCTCATGCTGGACCCGGAGTATGCCTATCACCGCGACTATGTCCGGGGCATGAAGACCGGCTTCACCACCCTCGCAGGCCGGTGCTTCGTCACCTTTGCCCAGCAGGACGGCCACACCTACGGCCTCGTGGTGCTGGGCAGCGATATGAACAACATCTACCGCGAGTGTGCGGAGATCTTGGACTGGGCTTTCTCCAGCTTTTCTGACCGTCAGCTGGTGGACACGGAGACGGTGCTGACCACGATCCCGCTGACCAAGTGCCGCACGGAGGAAGCCGTGGAGCTCTACGCCGCCGGCGGCCTCAGCGGCTACGGCCACGCCGACGATGAAGTGACCTTCGAGTTCTCGGTGCCGGAGAGCACTTCGGCCACCGTCAAGGAGGGTGCTGTGCTTGGTACGGCCACCGTCTACCTCGATGGCTACGAGATGGGAACGGTGGACCTCGTGACCCACAAAGAATATGTGTCTGACTTTCGCACCGACGCCAAAACGACCCTTCTTCTCATGGCTGCGCTCATCGGCATCCTCATCGTGCTGGGCTTCCTGACGATGGTGGCCGGCGGCGGTTCGCTGAACCTGCGGCGGCGGAGTCGGTCCCGCAGAAGATAATAGGATCAAATAGCAATGGCAAAAGCTCCCCTTCCGGGGAGCTTTTGCTTTATCCAAGCTTTGCTGCAAGAACGGAAAGCGGGATCTTGGGGCTCACCTGTGCGGCGAGCCGCTGAATGGCCGCATCGGCCAGCGAGAGGGCGCGGCGGGCGGCGTCACCCGTCAGAGGGGTGCTGGCGCACCCCCGGAGCCCGGCGGCGGCCACGGCCCGGAAATCGCCCAGCAGGGCCGCTGCTGCGGCCTTGTCCTTTTCGTATCCGGCCAGCAGGACGGCGGCGGCATAGCTGTCGT
>OGCP01000491.1_pt1 | contig 17174 bp, 18 predicted proteins | sample 1570191 | NCBI WGS metagenome assembly OGCP01 (sample SAMEA2582180, study PRJEB24529) | metagenome | biome: Human gut stool | place: China | collected 2011
CTACTTTATTAAAAATAGATCATTCTAGTTCTTTTTAGCGGCGTCATCGATCAGAGAGACAATGGCAGCAATTGAATTCTTACCATTACTTTTTTCCATGGCTTCCACATAACGTTCTTTGTGTGAGAAAACATGGTCAATGGCCTCTAACAGAGCGGTGTTTGTCACTGCTTCTTCCTCAAGCACATAACTGTAACCGGAAGAACGGAATGAATTTGCATTTAAAATCTGATCTCCACGGCTGGCAGCAGCGGACAGCGGAATTAAAATGTTAGGTTTGTGCAGTGCAAGCAGCTCACAGATGGCATTGGCTCCGGCACGGGAGATGACTAAAGATGCAAGTGCAAACATATCTGCAAGTTCTTTGTTTGCGTATTCGAACTGTGCATAGCCATCGGTATCTTTTAAAGTTTCGTCAAGGTTTCCCTTTCCACACAAATGGATAATGTTATAGCGTTTCAGTAACTCCGGAAGAAGATCACGGATTGCGGTGTTGATCGCACGTGAGCCGGTACTTCCACCAATAATTAAAATAACCGGTTTCTCCGTATTTTCAAAGCGGCAGAGTTTGATCGCATTCGAAGGATTTCCATTTAATAATTCCTGACGGATCGGAGAACCAGTGAGAACTGCTTTTCCCTCAGGAAGATACTTCATTGTCTCAGGAAAATTGCAGCATACTTTTGTAGCACTTGGAATGGCAAGTTTGTTTGCAAGACCAGGCGTAATGTCGGATTCATGGATAATTGCAGGGATTTTACAGTGTTTTGCTGCCAGAACAACAGGAACAGATACAAAGCCCCCCTTGGAAAATACAACGTCCGGTTTTATCTTTTTTAACAGGCAGATTGACTGATAATAGCCTTTGATCACCTTAAATGGATCAGAAAAATTCTTTACATCAAAATATCTTCTCAGTTTTCCGGAAGAGATTCCGTAATAAGGAACTTTTTGTGCTTCAATCAACCCCTTTTCAATTCCCTCATAGGAACCGATATAAGAGATTTCATATCCCTCGCTGCGAAGCGCAGGCATCAGGGCAATATTCGGTGTGACATGTCCGGCTGTACCGCCTCCGGTCATTACGATTTTTTTCATAAGAAGTCCTTTCTGTGCAAAAAAGCATGGATTCTGCACTTCAATTCTTCCATATTTATAATACCCATATGCAAAAAAGTCAAGAAAATGACTTGTGCTTTTCTTGTCGGAACTTGCGATTGATTTTGCAGGCAAGTCCCTTTTCAAAAAATAAAAACATTTTTATAATGTAAATATGAAGTAATAGCAATCATGAAGGACAGTAATTATGAAGCTGCCGAAGAATGGCGGGGATTGAATAATTACGAGAAAGAGGTAATGTACGATGGAAGTGGTGATGCAGATGATGTATTCCTATTCACTTGAGCTTCTTGCAGCAGCAGTTGGGCTGATGCTTTTGCTTGAACTTGTCACATTACGAAAGATAAATAAATGGAAAAGGAAAGAAAAAGAACAATTTTTTGAACTGGAAGAAAAACTGAGCCGTATATCCGAAAAGCAGAACGAGACGGCACGGGAGATCACGCAGCAGGCGCAGGATGATAAAATGGCGCAAAAGTCCAGTGAGAATCCGGAAAAAGAGGCTCCGGAGAAGCTGATCGATGCTGTGCTCACTGAGGTGTTTTCCTGAAAACTTGACAATTTTATATCTGTTTGCTATAATCGCTCCTGTAACAAATCCGTAACAATTGTAACAATTATGAATAAAACACAACAAAGGTGTAATATTATTTAGTAATGAACACTGATGGAGGTTTCTATGAATTTAAAGAAAAGAGCGGCAAGAGCCATTGCAGTTGCCATGTCAGTGGTAGTGATGACCTCGGTCGCACAGGCTGCACCAGCGGATTATAAAACAGGTGTGGCATCACAGGCAACAACGACGGACTTAGCTACAAATGGAATTGCAGGAATCGCAGTATCTATGAGTCAGTATGAGAGCGATGCCTACGAATATATCGGGCTGGCAGATGCGAATGTGGAGCAGATGAATGTTGCACGTGTTACATCCGGTGATGCGGCAGAGCAGGATGCAGACGCTGCAGAGGAAGGTCTGACCGAAATGACTGTAGATGTGGCAGATGCGGATACTGCCGTACAGGCAGAGAATGCGGCATCTGGTACAGAGACGGATGTTTCGACAGAAACAGCAGACAGTGAGCAGACAGAGGAAGAAGAACTCTGGCAGAACCGCCTTATGGCAGACGTCAATGACTATTTATATGTCAGAGCTTCCGCAGATGCTGATGCAGAGATCGTAGGAAAATTATACAAAGGTGATGTCGCAGAGATCCAGGAGGAAGGAAGCGGCTGGACACATGTTGCGTCAGGAAATGTGGACGGATATGTGAACAATGATTACTGTGTAACCGGAACAGAGGCGCTTGCCTACGCACAGCAGAATTTTGATACAGAGGCAGAGGTTCTTACCAATGGACTTCGTATCAGAAGCGAAGCGGATGAGAATGCTTCCGTTATCACAGCAGTTTCCGAGGGAACTACTTTGAAAGTTGATTCCGGTGTGGAGACAGATGATAAATGGGTAGCTGTTGTATATGGCGGAACAACCCGTTATGTCAGCGCAGATTATGTCACAACATCCTTAGCTTTGGGCGAGGGTATTACGATTGAAGAAGAACAGGCAGAGCTGGCAAGAATCGCTGAGGAAGAGGCGGCAAAAAAAGCAGCACAGGTCACGGAAGTGACAACGGTACAGAATGCAGCAGTTGAGGCAACTGTGGATGATGTGACACTGCTTGCAGCAATTATTCAGTGTGAGGCTGGAAATGAAGTATATGAGGGACAGCTTGCAGTCGGTGCAGTTGTTATGAACCGTGTCAGATCAGGCGGTTATCCAGGTACCGTGCATGATGTTATTTACCAGAAGAGTCAGTTTCCACCGGCTGGAGCAGGATCAGTTGCAAATGTAGCGGCAAAAGGACCAAAGCAGTCCTGCTTACAGGCAGCACAGGAAGCATTGAACGGAACTGACAATACAGGCGGTGCAACCTGTTTCAGACGTGCAAGTTCAGGTCATGCAGGTGTTGTGATCGGAAATCATGTATTTTATTAAGATAAGTTGAACGGGTTACCGGAACAGGGTACGGGTGAACAGCAGCGTTGAGGGTGTCTTTGGAAGGCATCCTCAATTTTTTATTTGTATTCTGATAGCAAATATAGTAATATGGAACGTAACAGAGACAGATCGTGATCAGAAATGTATGGATGGATTACGAATAGCAGGGTCTCTGAAGTCAAAAACTAAAACAAAACAAGATGACGGAGGGAATGTTATGGGTTTACTTATCGCACTTATTGTGCTCATTCTGGTTGCACTTGCAATCGCAGTTTCATGTATTAAGATCGTGCCACAGGCTAATGCAATTGTTGTAGAACGTCTGGGCGGATATCTTACCACCTGGTCGGTAGGACTTCATTTCAAAGCACCATTTATCGACCGCGTAGCGAAAAAGGTTTTGTTAAAAGAGCAGGTGGTTGATTTCCCACCACAGCCGGTTATTACAAAAGATAACGTAACCATGCAGATCGATACCGTTGTATACTTCCAGATCACAGATCCAAAGCTTTATGCATACGGAGTTGAGAATCCGATCATGGCAATCGAGAATCTGACTGCCACAACACTTCGTAACATCATCGGTGATCTCGAATTAGATGAGACACTGACATCCAGAGAGACGATCAACACCAAGATGAGATCATCTCTTGATGTTGCAACAGATCCTTGGGGAATCAAAGTAAATCGTGTGGAATTAAAGAACATCATTCCACCGGCAGCGATCCAGGATGCAATGGAGAAACAGATGAAGGCAGAACGTGAACGTCGTGAAGCTATTCTTCGTGCGGAAGGTGAGAAAAAATCCACAGTCCTCGTTGCAGAAGGTAAAAAAGAATCTGCAATCCTTGATGCAGAGGCAGAGAAACAGGCAGCTATCCTCCGTGCAGAGGCTCACAAAGAGGCTACCATCCGCGAGGCAGAAGGTCAGGCAGAAGCAATCCTCAAGATCCAGCAGGCAAATGCAGATGGTCTTCGTATGTTAAAAGAAGCAGCACCGGATGCAGGCGTTCTTCAGTTAAAGAGTTTAGAGGCATTTGCAAAGGCAGCCGACGGAAAAGCTACCAAGATTATTATCCCATCCGAGATTCAGGGAATTGCAGGTCTTGCAAAATCTGTTGTTGAGGTCGGAAAAGAGAATTAAGCATGAAAACGAGGCTGCCGCAGGAAAATATTCCGTGGCAGCCCGTTCTATCTTATAAGAAAATGCAGCCGATAAACTTTTATTCGTGGAAAAAGGGATGCATTTCAAAATTCGAACAGAAAAGGACGGTAGAATGATGAACTTAAAAGGACGCAATTTTTTAAAACTCATGGATTACACACCGGAAGAGATCTTATATCTGATCGATCTTGCGGCTGACCTGAAAAAAAAGAAAAAAGAAGGCATCTTACATGACAGCCTGATCGGAAAAAACATTGCATTGATCTTTGAAAAGACAAGCACCCGTACCCGCTGTTCTTTCGAAGTTGCAGCGCATGACCTTGGAATGCATGTGACATATCTTGATCCAAGTGGTTCCCAGATCGGCAAGAAAGAGAGTATTCCGGATACAGCAAGAGTGCTTGGACGTATGTTTGACGGAATCGAGTACCGTGGTTACGGACAGGACATCGTGGAGGAACTTGCAAAATACGCCGGTGTTCCGGTCTGGAATGGTCTGACTAATGAATTCCATCCGACACAGATGTTAGCGGATATGCTGACTATCCGTGAACATCTTGGAACGTTAAAAGGAATTAAATTTGTATACATGGGCGATGCCCGCTATAACATGGGTAATTCCCTGATGGTAACATGTGCAAAACTCGGCATGGACTTTGTGGCATGTACCAATAAAAAATATTTTCCAAATGATGAATTAGTAGCATACTGCAAAAATGTTGCAAAAGAGACCGGGGCATCCATCACCCTGACAGAGGATGTTGCGGAGGCTGCAAAAGATGCAGATGTTATCTACACGGATGTCTGGGTATCCATGGGCGAACCGGACGAAGTCTGGGCAGAGCGCCTGAATGACCTGATGCCATATCAGGTGAACAAAGCAGTGATGGATCAGGCAAAAGAAACGGCAATTTTCATGCACTGCCTGCCGGCATTCCATGACCTGAAGACAAAAATCGGAAAAGAAGTTTACGAGAAATTCGGTTACAGCGAACTCGAAGTGACCGATGAAGTATTCGAGAGTGCCCATTCCGTTGATTTTGATGAGGCGGAAAACAGAATGCACACCATCAAAGCTGTCATGCTCGCAACACTGGCTGATTAAAAAGCAGCGCAATCAGGATCATACAGATTTGATTACAAATGTAAAATAATTGCGGTAGAAACGTGGAGTAATACATGAAAACAGAAATACTTACCCTGCTCCGTGAGACAGATGGATATGTCTCCGGGCAGGAATTGTGTGAAAAATTTGGTGTCTCACGGACGGCAGTCTGGAAAGCAATTAATCAGTTAAAAGAAGCCGGTTACGAGATCGAGGCCGTCCAGAACAAAGGCTATCGGCTTGTCTCAGTCCCGGATATTTTAAGTGAGAGTGAACTGCAGAGTGTCCGCAAAACCAGATGGATCGGGGAAAAAATTGCATTTTTTGATGTGGTGGATTCTTCTAACAAAACAGCTTGCAGAAGAGGGGGCGCCGAATGGAACCTATGTCATTGCCGAAAGACAGGATGCAGGAAAAGGACGCCGTGGCAGAGGGTTTGACTCCCCGGCAGGGCAGGGAATCTGGATGACGCTGGTGTTAAAGCCGGAAATCGATCCGAACCATGCTTCCATGATCACATTAGTGACGGCGCTTGCAGTATCTAAGGCGATTACGGATATGACAGGCAGACCGGCCGGTATCAAATGGCCGAACGACATCATCATGAGTGGAAAAAAAGTGTGCGGCATTCTGACAGAAATGAGTGCACAGTTTGATTATGTAAATCATATTGTAGTGGGAATTGGAATCAATGTGCAGAATAAAAGTTTCCCGAAAGACATTGAATCTGTCGCAACCTCACTTTTTATAGAGACAAAGGAACACTATCACAGGGCAGAATTAGTCGAGCGGATCTGGGAAGCCTTTGAACACTACTACGAGATTTTTTTGCAGACAGAGGATCTTTCCGGTCTTGTAAACGAATACAATTCACATCTTGTGAACATGCATCAGCAGGTAAAAGTGCTTGATCCTAAGGAACCGTTTGAGGGTAAAGCCATGGGAATCACGCCAAAAGGAGAACTGATCGTGGATACCTGGGAGAGTAGAAAGCTTGTCTCCACAGGCGAAGTATCCGTAAGAGGAATCTATGGATACGTGTAAATACCAATATTTATAAAACAGGAAAAGAAATATGAGTGAAAATAAGAAAACAAATCAAATACAGCCACCAGAGGAAATTGTGCTCTGTGGTGCGAGTGCGTACAATCAGAAATTCTATATCAATGAGAATTTCAAAAATCTTCCGGATGAGATCAAAAATCAGTTGAAAGTCATGTGTGTGCTTTTTTGTGCAGATATCGGAGGAATCCTTCAGCTTGTTTTTGACGAGGAAGGAAATCTGGAGTTCCGCACCGCATGCAATGAGGACGATCTTTTATACGATGATATCGGAAGCGGACTGAAGATCAAAGAACTCCGCCAGAAAAATGAAGATCTGCTCCGTGGACTGGAATTATATTACAAGGTAATTTTTGATAAATTGGAGGAATAACATGATTATTACAATTGATGTAGGAAACACAAACATAACAGTAGGTGTATTCAATGGAGATGAAATTGTAGCAAGTTTTCGTATGACGACCAAAATGCCGCGTACATCAGATGAGTACGGCATGCTTCTGACAAATCTTTTGGAGCAGAACCGCATTCACTGCGATGAGATTCAGGATGCGATCATTGCATCGGTAGTTCCGAATGTCATGCATTCCTTAGAGGGCGCGGTGATCAAATACTTAAACATCCGTCCAATCGTAATCGAGCCGGGAACAAAAACGGGAATCCGTATCGTCACAGAGAATCCACGTCAGATCGGTGCAGACCGTATCGTGGATGCTGCGGCAGCTTATGAGATTTATGGCGGTCGGAGCGTTCGTATCCGGTGTCACAGCCCCAGGAATCCGTATTTCCGCAAAGGCACTCTGGGAGGATGCAGCAAAACTTCCGGAGATTGAGATCAAGAAACCGGACAGCATCCTTGCAAAAGAAACCATCACGAGTATGCAGGCTGGGCTGGTGTATGGACAGATCGGACAGACAGAATACATTGTCCGCCATATGAAAGAGGAAGCAAATTTAGGTGAGATCAAAGTGGTTGCCACCGGTGGACTTGGACGTATTATTGCGAGTGAGACTTCCATGATCGATGTGTACGATCCAAACCTGACATTAAAAGGCATGAACCTGATCTATAAAAAACAGAACCGTAAATCAGGCAGGATCAAACAGTCATAACGACAGCAGAAAATGACAAAAAATCAGTCATAAACACAGCGGGAGCTGTAAATCATCAGGACAGATAAGGAAAAACAATGAATTCAATTCGAAAGCTGCAGATCGGAAATGTAACTTTAGAGAACAATTTAATTTTAGCACCAATGGCAGGGGTAACGGACCTGCCATTTCGCTTGCTGTGCAAAGAACAGGGGGCAGGGCTTTTATGCATGGAAATGGTCAGTGCCAAGGCAATCCTTTACAAAAATAAAAATACAGAGGAGCTTCTGACCATAGATCCAAGAGAAAAACCGGTATCTCTCCAGCTCTTTGGTTCAGACCCGGATATCATGAGTGAGATCGCAAAACAGATCGAGGAGAGACCATTTGATATCTTAGATATCAACATGGGCTGCCCGGTGCCGAAAGTCGTGAATAATGGAGACGGCTCTGCTTTGATGAAAAATCCGCTTCTGGCAGGAAAAATCATTGAGAAAACGGCAAAAGCGATCAAAAAACCTGTGACGGTAAAAATCCGCAAAGGCTTTGACGACGATCATATCAATGCCGTGGAGATGGCACATATCGCGGAGGAGTCCGGTGCTGCAGCAATCGCAGTACATAGCAGGACCAGAGAGCAGTTCTATTCTGGAAAAGCGGACTGGGATATCATACGTCAGGTGAAAGAAGCCGTCTCCATTCCGGTCATTGGAAATGGGGACATCTTAACGGCGGATGATGTGATCCGTATGCAGGATGAGACAAACTGTGATGGTTTTATGATCGCAAGAGGCGCGGAGGGAAATCCGTGGATCTTCAAACAGATCCTACACTACTTTGAGACAGGTGAAAAACTGGAAAAACCATCATTTGCAGAGGTCACGGACATGATCCTGCGCCATGCACAGATGCAGATCGGATTTAAGGGGGAGTACACCGGAATCCGTGAGATGCGCAAACATGCGGCATGGTACACGGCGGGTTATAAAAATTCCTCCCGTCTCCGTGCAAAAATCTGTGAAGTGGAAAATTATGAGCAGCTTCAGGCATTATTTGAAGAGGTATTGGCATATAATAATTAAAAATCTGTGGAGGGACAACATGTCTTATCCTAATGCATATCTTAGGGATTTCGTCCCTGTGCTTGGACAGATTTTAAAAGAGAAACAGATAGCACCGGAAAAACTGCATCTGGAAATTATTGACGAGGAATCCGAAGAAAAAAGTATCTTTGAGCCGGTGGGCGTGGATGAAGTGCTTGACCAGCTTGCGGATGAACTGAACCATCTTACGGTTTACACAGACCGTCCGGCGCATTTTCAGGCATTTGCAGAACAAATCTATGAGGAAAACGGTCTGATGCCGCTCATTTTCACGAAAAAACAGTTGAAAAGCCGTTCGTTTTCCGGTGCGCAGGGCGTGGCGGACAGAGCAGACATGCGGCCTGGGGTGGGAGATACACTCGTTTTGGATTTTGAGTGGGAGGGACAGTGCTATTTCAACCTTCTGGCTCAGGGAAAGAATTACATTCCAATCCACAAGAAACCTTGGAAAATAGCGGAAAATCTTGACATCATAGTGCCTTTCGGTTATAATACTGTGATTGTCAAGAGCAGACAAAATAAGAAAAAAAAGCCCGTAAGAGACAGATTTGAAGAGGCATTTTACTCAGACTGAGCAGAGAGACAACTCGGGCACAAGCGTGCGAGACACCCGCACATACAAAATCCGGCAGCGCCGGAAAGGGAATAAGAAAGTAATTACAAAGAAGGGTAAACGAGATGGACAAGAAAAACATTCTGACTTATCAAGGACTTAAGAAGCTTGAAGACGAATTACAGGAATTAAAAGTAGTAAGAAGAAAAGAAGTTGCTGCCAAGATCAAAGAGGCGAGAGAACAGGGAGACCTTTCCGAGAACGCTGAGTATGATGCAGCAAAAGACGAGCAGAGAGATATCGAAGCCCGTATCGAAGACATTGAAAAAATCTTAAAAAATGCGGAAGTAGTTGTAGAGGAAGAAGTTGACCTCGACAAGATCAGCATTGGATGTAACGTTAAAATCTTAGATATTGAATTTGACGAGGAATTAGAATATAAAATCGTTGGTTCCACAGAAGCAAACAGCTTAAAAGGAAAAATTTCCAACGAGTCTCCTGTAGGAAAAGCATTACTTGGCAAACAGGTAGGAGATATTGTAAAAGTTGAAACACCGGGTGGAGAGTTTGAATACAAAGTACTTTCCATTCACAGAGCAAACTAAGACAGACTTTGTGCATCAGCTCCCGTAGTAACACAGGTGGGAGAAAGAATGTGCGAAGAAGCAGTCGGATGGAGGATGAAAATGGCTGAACAGAACAACCAGCAGAAAAAAGGCGGACAGCAGCAGGATGCAAACCAGCTTATCCAGGTTCGTTATGACAAATTACATGAATTACAGGCAAACGGAAAAAATCCATTTGAGATCACAAAATATGATGTGACACATCACAGCACAGACATCAAAGACAACTTCGAGAGTCTGGAAGGCCAGGAAGTGACTGTTGCAGGACGTATGATGTTCAAACGTGTTATGGGAAAAGCTTCCTTCTGTAACGTTCAGGATTTAAAAGGACGTATCCAGGCATATGTGGCACGCGATGAGATCGGGGAAGAATCTTATGCAGATTTCAAGAAATATGACGTGGGTGATATTTTAGGAATCAAAGGTAAAGTTTTCAAAACACAGACAGGTGAGATTTCCATCCATGCACAGGAAGTCACACTTTTATCCAAGAGTTTACAGATCTTACCGGAGAAATACCACGGATTGACAGATACAGATGCAAGATATCGCCAGAGATATGTGGATCTTATCATGAACGAGGATGTAAAAGATACTTTTGTAAAACGTTCCAAGGTTATCAGCAGCATCCGTCGTTATTTAGATGGACAGGGATTCATGGAAGTAGAGACACCTATGCTTGTATCCAATGCAGGTGGTGCTTCTGCAAGACCATTTGAAACTCATTTCAATGCATTAAATGAGGATTTAAAACTCCGTATTTCCTTAGAGTTATACTTAAAGAGACTGATCGTTGGCGGTATGGAGCGTGTATATGAGATCGGACGTGTATTCCGTAACGAAGGTCTTGATACAAGACACAATCCGGAGTTCACTCTGATGGAGTTATATCAGGCTTACACAGATTACCATGGCATGATGGATCTGACAGAGAACTTATACCGTTATATTGCAAAAGAGGTAACCGGTTCTGAAATCCTCACATACGGTGAGCATACGATGGATCTGTCCAAACCATTCGAGCGTATCACAATGGTAGACGCTGTTAAGAAATATGCAAATATCGATTTCAATGAAGTTCCGGATACTGCAGCTGCAAAGAAGCTTGCTGAGGAACATCATATTGAATATGAAGAGAGACATGAAAAAGGTGATATCTTAAACTTATTCTTCGAGGAATATGTAGAGGAGCACCTGATCCAGCCAACATTTGTTATGGATCATCCAATCGAAATCTCTCCATTAACAAAAATGAAACCGGAAGATCCGAACTATGTAGAGCGATTTGAGTTCTTCATGAATGGATGGGAGATGGCAAACGCATACTCCGAGTTAAACGATCCGGAAGACCAGAGAAGACGTTTCGAGGCTCAGGAGAAGGCTTTTGCAGCAGGCGATGAGGAAGCAAACCACACAGATGAGGACTTCTTAAATGCCCTTGCAATCGGTATGCCTCCGACAGGTGGTATTGGATTCGGTATCGACCGTATGGTTATGATGATGACAAATTCACCGGCAATCAGAGATGTTTTATTATTCCCGACGATGAAGTCATTAGACTCTGACAAGAAGTCTTCTAAGACTTCCGAAGCAGCCCCTGCAGCAAGTGTGCCGACAACAAGTGTGTCCGCAGAGAGCGTACAGCTTGATCTTTCAAAAGTAAAAATTGAGCCTCTTTTTGAGGAATTTGTAGATTTTGATACATTTGCAAAATCTGATTTCAGAGTCGTAAAGATTGAAGCCTGCGAAGCAGTGCCAAAGTCAAAGAAGCTTCTCAAGTTCACATTAAATGATGGAACTGACAAGAAACGCACGATTTTAAGCGGTATTCATGAGTACTATGAGCCGGAACAGCTCGTTGGAAAGACATGTGTAGCAATCACAAACCTTCCTACCAGAATGATGATGGGAATCCCATCAGAAGGAATGCTGATTTCAGCAGTGTACGAGTATGACGGACACGAAGGACTGAATCTGCTTATGTTAGATGACGCAATTCCTGCTGGAGCTAAGCTGTATTAAGAGAATAAAATTAAAGATTGTATTACTTAGAGGACATTTTCTAAAGAAATTTAGAAGATGTCCTCTTTTTGCGTTATAGGAACAACTGAAATAGCGAAAGGAGATTAATATGGAGCACACAAAGGCATGCCCTGTTTGTGCGGAGAGAGAAGTCCTTGCCGGATATAATGATTTGGCGACAACGGACAGACCGCTTCTTAGCGAATGGGATTATGAACAGAATAAACTAAAGCCGACAGAAGTATCACGAACTTCCGCAAAGAGAGCGTGGTGGAAATGCAGGCATGGTCATTCGTGGAGTATGAAGATAAATGAAAGAGCGATATTGTCGGAAGCCCTTATGAGTTCGACCGCGGAAAAAAGATAAAGGATTTCGGTCCATTGTTTATTGATGCATCTGGGTATACAGATGATTCGGTAATGACAATTGGATTTGGGTTAGATTTGGATAAGATAGATTTGGGTTATAATTTGTTATATATAAAGCATTTTAATTAATATGCCGATAAAATGTGTACAAGGATGGCATTGTTTTTCAAAGGATTGAATTTGAGATGCAGTGCCTTTTTATTTTATTATACCGCTCGGACCTTTCTGGAGAGCGGTGCGGTTGTGACTTACAGAGCAACTGCGGAAAGGAGTAAAAATGAACATAGGAGCAGTAGGATACAGTACCGATTTTTATCGTGCTGGCTATCGTAAGAACAGTTCAAACGATTCAGCTTCAAAGTTTACAACAATGGGTTCTGCAACACAAGAGACTACATCGTCTAACAATGGAAAAACAATTGGTGTTACAACAGCAGGGAATACAGGATTGTTAGCAAAATATGCTGATTCTTCTACACCAGCTGAACCAATAATTAAAGTGGGTGATTATGAGGTTCGTGTTAATGATGTAGATCCAAATAATGCGACAGAGTTAGAAATGTTTGCTCTGATGTCTTATATGGAAGATGTGGGTATGATTGAAAAACATGGTATAGCTTCCTATTCAAAGATGAAGGCATATGCATCGCAGTCAGAATATGATGGAGTTTGCTCTGGCATTTATGATGAACGGGCTTTCTGGGATAAAAAACAGGACTGGTTTGCAATTATTGACAATGCAAAACAGACATTTTCAGGTATGACAGAGACATATTCGCAATCAGTGGAATGTGGAAAGCTTTTATCATATTTAGAAAAGTGGAACACAAAGGTAAGCAGCAGAGATTTATTTAGTGAAGCAGTTCAGAAATTTCGTGATGACAATCAGCTGTCAGCACAGGAACTCAAAGAAGAAAAAGACTGGCGTGAAATGACAGATGAAGAAGGGGATAAAATGCTTGAAGGTGTAGATGAATATATCGACGCATTTAAGGAACGCCTAAGACAGCTGAAAGAAATACAAGATGAAGCCGCTCAGAAAGCAGCTTTAGAGGCTGATTCAGGTATGAGAGCAACTGCGGCTTCAGCGGCAGCACTTAGTGCAGCTGCAAATGGTTTCGGTGGTACATCTGAAGCTGATGCAGAAAGCCAGACAGAAGATGGTGTGAAACACGAAAAGAATTGGACAAAGAATCTAAAAACCGATGATCAGACAGTACTTCGCACAGCAAAAGAGGCTCAGGAGATGGAGAATAAGGCTTTGAGTAGATTTGAGGAAGTACAGCTGACCGGCACTACAACAGTAGGTGTTTCACAAACAGATACAGGTACAGAGTGTGCTTCTGTAGAGGAGGATGAAAATAAAGAAAAGGTTTGGACGATTACTGCCTTTGGAGAAGATGGAATTGTCAGTACCAGATGTCAAAATGGTAAGATCATAGATAGTTGGGAAATAAAATATACAAATCCTAATGATGCAAAGAAAGTACAGGATTTTATCGGTAGATTTGAAAAAGATGCAAATTTGATTTTTAGCGGATCTAAAGATTTCTGGGAAGAATTTTTGAGCAGTGACATGGATGCAGATAGCATATTTGCAGCGCATGCAGAAGTATTTGATAAAGCAGCTCCAGATGCGCCACTAATTGTAAAGAATGCATGGATGAATGCAGCAAAAGAAACAGGATATCTTGAAGGCGGTAAGATGAATCATATTTCTCAACTTTTGGTGCGTCAGGTGATAAATCGAGAAAATGGAGTAGGGGATTATCAAAATGTATTTGGCAATTCTGTGACATCTGCACTGCAGGCAGCAAAGGAGATCTTGCAGGATTTGGAGAATCCCTTAACGCCAATAAGTGAGCGTGGAGAGAATGCCAGAGAATATATTGAACAGGAAAAAGCTTTTTATAAGAAGTTCATTGATAATTTAGAGGAAATTACAAATATTCTTGTTGGTGACGAAAACAATATGTATATTGATAAAGAGAAGGCGTTGAAATACGCATCGAAGCTGGATCCTGTGGATGATATAGCTTCTATAGTCAAGCAACCAATAAAACTTGCAGGACGTACACAAATTAATAGAGCAAATAATTCTATTGATATTGCGTTAGGTGCGAGTATAAAAGTTCCGGGTGGATTTACATTGACTGTTCGAGAAAAAGGTGTCGAAGTATCCGGAGTAACAAATTGGGATAATCAGAAAGAAAGTCAGGAAGCTTCTGACATGGCTGGGGCTTTGGCAACACTTCTTAGAAATGCAAGTGGTCAAATGAATCATGTGGGAACAGATTCATCAGGAATTGCTCGATGGAATGAAAATGTTGAAAAAGTGTTAAGTTATTTCGGCATTGATGCATCTAAAGATTTTACTGTTAATGGCATTAAATATACAAAAGAAGGTAGTAGGATTGTTAAATCAGACGCATAGAATCATTAGGGCAAAGTGTAGCTATTTTTCTGCAATCAAATCAAAAGATGGGAAGGAATTGTTTGTTGATACATCATCTTTGTCCTACGATATGATTATGAATATGTTCAAGAATCTGTCCAAAAGTGATGACTATTTCGACAATTGATATTGGCAGGAGAATATACAGTAATATCACAGGCGGTAAGGCTATTATAGTTTTGCCGCTATTTTTTTACCGAAATCAGAAAGGAGCAGATAAAATTGAATATAGTAAACCGTCACTGGTGGCAATGGCTCATGCACGAACCATAGCCACCTTTTTTGTTGCCAAAAATCAATTAAGAATGGAGGTTTACCATGAGAAAATATAAATTGATTTCCGCACTGGCAGAGGAAACAGCAAAAGACGTCGTGCGGAATGAAGAAATGCACTGCTGGGTAAACAAAGGTGCAAAGGGCATTGAGCTGATTGACAAGTTACCGGACATTTTCGGACAGGGTGTGGAGATTGATAACAGCGAAGTGGTTCAGACTGCGAGAAGGGCAAAGGAGCTGCTTGACAAACTGGCAGAATACAAGCCGCTTGCAAAGGTGGAGGAGCTTACCGAACAGAATTCCAACATGATCGATAATGTCTTAAATAACGGAGCCGAGAAAAAAGGAACAGGAGCAGACCAAAGGCAGAATTTCCATAAAGGAGAAGCTGGCGGAGAAAAGGGCGGTCATAGAGCAGAGAGATAAGACGGTGCGTACTTCACCGGAAAAGGAAACCGAGAAAAAATCACAGAGGGAGATGTAAGAAGATGAGTAAATTCACAGTAGAAGAAATCAATTTCATGTGTGTGTTTGAGACACAGGACAGGACGGATATGATTGGGCAGATCAGACAGGTAATGCCGCACATAAAGGACAGCGACATGGAGGAGCTTGGAGAGCAGGCGTTAGGTAAGCTCCAGAACATGACCGATGAGGAATTTGCAGAAATTTCTCTGGAAGCGGCAGAATGAATGTGAGTCGGTATGAATACTTTAGAAGTGCTTACACTTTTACTGGTTGTATTTGCAGCCTTGACATACATAGACAATAAACATAACCGCAAATAAACGGAAAGGCTATCCTCTACGCCAATAGGCGATAGCCTGTAATCCGTTTGATTTTTAAACTGATTATTTGTTTCCGATTGTGCAACCGTTGGACACTCCAATATCCTTCGGTTTTCTAATTTGATTATAAACCAGCCTTGCAGATTTTGCAAGAGGTTTAGGATAGGGGTGCCTGGCGCACCTCTATTTTTTTGCCCATTTACAGGTTTGGAGTATCTTTTTTCTCCTGTTGCTCCTGCGCAGGATCGGGCTGTGTTCGTACGAGATACTGATTGAGATTTTCCTGTTTCCGTTTCAGCTCACGCACTTCCTTTTCGCAATCCTTATAGGTGGAAGTCAGCTCGCTTTTCTGCTTCATCAGTTCCTGATACTCTGCTTTTAGCTTATCGACATTAAGCACAATGGATAAACTCCACAATTTCCACTGCATTTGTCTTGCGCCACCATAAAGGATAATTTGGCTTTCGTATCTGCGGAAATATGCGTCCGGGTTCTTGGCTTTTTTGTAGCCGATATGATAGGAGCGGTTGTCTTTGTACTGCTGTGCATATTTGATGATTTCTGCAAGGTCTTTGATGCGGTGTTCCAGTTCCACCACGCTCTGCTTTGCAGACTTTCCGGCTTCGGTTTTCACCGCAATTTTGTGTTCCAGTTCTGCAAGGGAGCCGACTTCATTATAGCTCTGTGCGGCGATTTTTAAATTCTCAATGGCAGCCCACCTTTGCAGTCCCGGACTGCTTCTAAATTTCTCGTCCGAGGTGTCAATGAGCCTGCGGGCAGAGTAGTCCCTTTTGGGGATTACTGACTTTCGCTCCCGTTTCCTTTCGATGCGTTCCTTGATACGTTCTTTTGTGTATTCCTTACCCAAAGACCTTGTACTGCCACGCACAAAACGCTCTTTATCCAGAGGGCGGAATGAGATGTATTTGGCAGCTCCTTCTTCAAAAGTTTCCCCTTTGATTTCATACCCTTTGGCTCTCATCAGAAGCAGAAATTCTTCGTAAGTGGAAGCCGAATTGATGAAAAAATTGATGTCCCGTCGAAGCTGTGTTTTCCAAGTCGAACCATTCTGGTCGGACTGCCATTCTTCGTATTTTCTGCCACGCTGGGCACCCGGAATGATGACGGAAAGATTGTGTTCCTTGCACAGTTCATCACTCAGTTTACGGATGTGGTAATAGGACTGTTTGCAGTCGTGATATTTGTTGTGTTCGATGTTGTCAGCGGCACAAAAAATGATGTGATTATGAACGTGTTCTTTGTCAATATGGGTGGTAACAACATACGAATATTTTCCCTCTAAAAGTTTATCTGCAAGCTCCTTTCCAATGTGGTGCGCTTCTTCAAAACCGACCTCTCCCGGAGCAAAAGCCTGTATCAGATGATAGGCTTTGTTGGGACTGTTTTCCCGGCAGTGGTCGAGGGTATATTTGAAGTCATAAG
>OGCP01000496.1_pt1 | contig 16997 bp, 15 predicted proteins | sample 1570191 | NCBI WGS metagenome assembly OGCP01 (sample SAMEA2582180, study PRJEB24529) | metagenome | biome: Human gut stool | place: China | collected 2011
GGGCGAGATGATACTGAAAAAGCATCTCAGTCTTTCGATTATCTATTTGAACGGTGTAAGAAATATATAGAGGAAAAGCGCCGTAATCCCGGAGTGGGTCCTCATGGACTTGTTGATGATTTTCTTAAGCTTGCAGATGAAGGAAAGATGACCGAGCGTACTGTTCTGGAAACAATGGTGCTCTTTTATGGTTCTGGTTCTCCTAATCCGGCTACCGTCATTGCGTCAGGACTTAACCACTTCGCAAGAGAACCGGAAACCTTCGAGTTATACAGAACACAAACGGGAGAACGTGATGCGATTATTAATGAACTGCTACGCCTCTATCCGGCAGAGATTTCGATGATCCGTTATGCCACTGAGGATACTGAAATTGGCGGTATTCCCGTCAGTAAAGGTACCCCGGTGCGCTCAGTCATTGCGGCCGCGAACCGCGACCCCGAATTCTTCGATAATCCACACGAATTTAATCATAAGCGACCACCGGAGACCAGCATGAACCTGACCTTTGGTGTAGGCCACCATGCATGTGCTGGTCAGTTGATTAGCCGCGCAGCTATTAGAGCCGTTTTCGATGCTGTGGCAAAAAAAGCAACACGTGTCCTCAGCGCAGGTGAGGCGGGTCTGGCTCATACGGATCGTGTTCGTGGTTATCTCTCTTTACCGTTACGTATTTACTGAATTAATACCGACAGTGCAGGACTATAACAAGCTTTTGTCGGAGTTTAGCCGCTCCGACACCCCATCTATCCTGACTATCCTGACAGAACGAGTATGCCATGTTTAATATTTCCCTGATTTTCGTATCAGTTAGTATGGCGACGCTGATAATCGCAAGCCTGTATGCCTGCACCCGTTTTCTTCCTGTGGTTAGTGGTTTATAACTACGAAAGAAATCCGTCAAGAGAGCAGCGGTGAAAATCATGCCGAACTAATTATCACAACACAATATTTGAACAATATTAAGGTGAATGTCGCCGTGCCTAGATTATCAGACTTTCCTCAATGGCAGCGGACACGGCTGCTTGAAATCGCGTTGGCGCTCGGAGGTTTTGCTCTTGGCTCCAGCGAATTTGCTTCAATGGGACTTCTCCCGGAGATAGCGAATGCCTCTGGTATCACGGAAACTCGTGCAGGAGGCATGATTAGTGCCTACGCTATTGGCGCTATAATTGGGGCCCCGTTGCTTACGTTGTTGGGTGCCAGCATGACTAGACGTAAACTGTTGTTAGTAACTTTGATGCTGGTAATCATGGGTAACCTGGCGACAGTCTTTTCAACCGGCTTTAACGAACTTTTTGTAGCGCGCTTACTGAGTGGTATTCCTCACGGAACATACTTCGGTGTAGCGGGATTTGTCGTCGCGTCTGCAGTTCCACTACAGGAACGTGCAAGAGCTATTAGTCGGTTTATGCTTGGAGTCACTCTGTCCATTGTTGTTGGCACACCGCTGGCCACATTCATCGGGCAACTCTTTGGATGGTACTGGGCATTCGCACAGGTCTGTCTGCTTGCGTTTATCACACTGGTGATGATCGTTTATCTTTTACCAGTAAATCCACATGAAAAGCGCAGCGCTCCCCGAACTGAACTTAATGCCATGGTGAACATCCAGGTATGGCTGACGCTGGGTATAGCGGCGATAGGTTTTGCTGGAATGTTCTGCATATATAGCTATCTGGCCCCGGCACTAGTTAACATCACTCATCTAACCCCTCACGGAATACCGCCAATGCTCGTGTTGTTTGGCGTCGGAACTGTTATAGGAAACGTTATTGGTGGCCGCTTGTGTACTCGCTTCCGGTTTGATTCGGTGGGAATAATTCTGGCATTAAGCGCTATTTTCATGCTTGGCTATCCATTAGCCATGCATAACATTCTATCTGCTGCTGCAGGCGTGTTTCTGGTTGGTTGCCTGATGGCTCTGGCCCCTGCGCTCCAGGTAAGGCTGCTTGAAGTAGCCAGTAACGCCCCTTCTCTTGCCGCCGCATCCAATCACGCAGCCTTTAATATTGCCAATGCGATTGGTCCCTGGTTAGGTGGCATGGCAGTCGCTGCCGGCTACGGCTGGACATCTACAGGTTATATTGGTGCGGTAATGGCTTTAGGCGGGTTAGGGATATGGTTTATAGCAAAACGTCTGGAGAGATGTAAATCATCATCGTCTGAAGAGAGTACCGATACTTTGTAACCCTGATTTGAGTGACCTTCAGCTCGAAATGAATTAATTTTTTGTTTCAGGCTGAAGGCTTTTTTATTGTAGAGTGAGGTTTTCCATCATTCAAAAAGATAAAAATGTCTAACCTCACAACGACCAAAATGATGCTGCACCGATTAGACTCATATCTGACTTCATTTGAATGGGAAAGCCTTACTAAAAGCAAACGTTCTATTCTTCAGGCTTTTCTCAAACTCGCGACAAAAGAAGGGTATGACTCTGTTTCAATGCGAGGCTTAGCTAACGCCGTTAACCTTAAGCCACCCACGATGTATTCACATTTCCCAGATGGAAAAGATCAAATCGTCTCTTCAGCGCTTCGCTGGCACTACCATACATTTGCAACTGCCGTGAAGGAAGGGCTGGGCTCGTGCAGGAGACCCGAAGAATACTGGTCGGCACTGATCCGCGTGCATATTACTCAACAGATTAAACATCCTGAAAATGATCTTTTCGATATGCTGATGGCAACCGATCGCCTTGGGAGTGTATTGCCTAATGCACTCCGTACTGAAATGGTCGAGTGGATGGCATTTTGTGATTTTATGTATGAATCAATCGCAACAGACCTCGGCGCCGATGATGCAAAAAGAAAGTCTCGGCTTATCCGGGTATCACTCGACGGTGCAAACAGTTGGTGGTCCTGGAATGGTACTGAGGAAGATCTCGAAGAGTGTATTGGCTATGCACAGAAAATGGCAACAGGAATTCTAAAACTCTGAAACAGATGTACCTCATGTGACCTGCTTACATTTTTGTAATGAGTAACAACAGCCAATATGGCTGTTGTTACCTCACCCCAAAATTTAATACTGTGAACGTCCCAGTCGCGCAAAAACATCAGGGCGTCTGGCCTTATAGTAAAGCGCCAAAGCCATGCCAATGAACATCGCTCCTAACAGGCAAAACAGCATCCACTGGCGTTCACCCGGCTTTCCACCAACAAGAAGGTCAAAGTTTTTAGTTACTAACACGGTTAATCCAACAAAGAAGATACCGGAAATAAGCGGGGCAACAAAAAGCTTAAACACGCTGAGGTTAGAGGGACGCCCATAGCGAAAGTACCAGGACAGTGAAGCAATACATACCACCGTCATCAACATGATAATACCCGCCGTACCCACACCAGATAGCTGGCCGTAGAGAACATCCGGCTGAACTCCCGTGAGGATAAATGGCAACATTACCAGCAGAGTTAAACCAGAAACACTGAGTGAAGCGACAAACGGAGAGGAATGATGCGGGTGTACTTTGCGCAGAGCTCGAGGTAAAGCACCATCAGTTCCCAGATTATACAAATATCGAGACAACACGTTATGCACTGACAATACACTCGCAAGTGATGAAGTCAGAACCAAAAGCGTAACAAGCAGACTGATTCTGGGGCTGATAAACTTTGAGAGAGCATCGGAAAACATCGTAGCTGGAGCATTTTGAGCGATCGTCTGGACATCAGGACCATAGGCGGCAATCAATGCGTAGGCACAAATGGTGTAAATGACACCAATAAAAATAATAGCGCCGTAAGTAGCACGGGGTATTGTCTTTTCCGGAGAACGAACTTCATCACGAAACAAGGATGTCGCTTCAAAGCCAATAAAAAAGGAAACAGCAAACAGGATTGCAAAGGGGGCATTTACACCATCAGCGGTCAAACCAGATGCGGCAAATGGAGAGAACACGGGGATCGCAATATGACCACTACCAATAACACTGCCAGAAAATCCAAGACAGATTATCACCTCTGCCAGCATCACCCATGACAATACCTTTGCGGATAGTTCTACATGCAGATAACCAAATAGTGCAACAACTGCCCAGCAGATGAGCGCATAACAGTACCAGGGAAGTTGTATGCCAGCAATCGATTTCATTAACTCAGCGGCAGAAACACCAAAGAATGATGCAACACCTGCCAGAATGAGGAAATAAGATACGGAAGCCATAAGTCCTGCTCCAAGCCCTACAGATTTACCTAAACTGAAGCTGATAAAAGAATAAAAATCACCCGGACGTTTAGCCATTGCAATAACTGAAATATAACCTGCAGCAAATAGAAGAATGATAGCTGTTGTCATAAGGAACATGAGCGGGGCGGATACGCCCCCAAACATCATTGCAACTGGAATATAGCCGGAAACCGTTGTGAGTGGGGCAGAAAATGCAAGTACCGTAAGTGCCAGGCTGATTGCCCCCATTTGTCCGGTAAGCTTATGCTTCCCGACAGGTGCCGGTAGATCGATAAATTCTTTAGTTTGCAGGCTCATTTTTATATCTCACGCAGATGAATTATGGATGCTTCTTACATGTAGCGTTCTGTATCCTTCTGGCCCGGTCGAGTGGTTTACCCTCCCTCAACCGAACGAACGTTCGTACAAGAAAGCAATTGATGTGCCAGCTTATAAAATTGTGCATTTGCAACCACTTATAACTTGCGTTGCATCTGCATTGCACAGAATAAGTGCTTTTTTTACTGAACCGCACCACGATGGACCGGGGTATTAGTCAAATAAAACGTATATGACATTCGAAAAAGGGTCTTTACAGGCTTAGCTGAACTTCACCAGCAATTTTGGTCTCAGCGCATTTCCCACGCAGTAGCATCGGCTTTTGCTGCACGGTATTGTTTTGCACCACCGTGCCTCCTGACCTCCCGGCTAATCGTTGAGGGCGCTCTTGATAATCTGGCGGCAATGTCCCTGATACTGAGTTTTGCTACCAGCCCTCTGGATATCTCCTCTCTTTCATCAAGCGAAAGCGCTAATCGGTGCCGTTTTCGCACGGGAGGACGGTAGCCGCCTGTCTGGTGGATAGTGGGCATAATGGAAGAATGATATCTGTCGAACATTCTGGCGATATCATGCAGAGAATCACCTTGCTTATATCTGTCCCAGATAATTGCTATCTGCTCTGGCGTGTAGTTAATCCGAGTTCTTCGTTTCATAGCAACTTCCCCCTTGATTAAGGATAGCGTTGCATCGACCCATTGAACTCACAGCACCAAGCAGACTTTTCAACATCAGGACATTTCTAACGAGCCGGTGTTTAGACATTTTCACTGAGCTTTGACAGGTGTTGTAACAGCAAAGTTGTAATATTTGCTTATGGCAAAGGGTTGTTTGAAATGTGTATTGTTACATTTTGAGCCCCTATAAAGGGGCTCAAAGAAAATTTATTCTGCCCTCATTTGATTCCATACCTGTGGAGGCTATCAATACATTCATGGGCAATATCAGAAAGATCAAGCTCCCAGTGATGAGGGCTTAATAGTTCAGGGCACCAACCACCGGTATAACCTGTTTTTTGAACCGCTTCCATCCAGGCCGGAATATCAACCTCTCCTTTACCGGGCGCGTAGTCACGCTGTACCCATTCGTCCCATGTTTCTCCCGGACGAGCAGCGCGGCCATCACAAAAATGAACACCATAAATGAGGCTGACATCCATTTTAGCCACTTCTTCTGGACGAGTTTTACCTCCAGCGTGCAGGTGCCAAAAATCCACAACAAGGCCTAGGTTATCTCGTTCACATGCTGCAATCATGTCCAGCCCCTGTTGTAAGGAGTTGAAGGTAGTAAAGGCTACAACTTCTATCTGGAATTTAATCCCCAGTGGCTTTCCTATATCAGCAATCATACGGATATTTTCACGTAGAATAGCGTTCCTTTCAGCCTCAGGCAAATGATCCAGTTCGGTCAGCGCCATGATTTGTACTACAGGACAATTCAGTTCTGCAGCTGCGCGACATATGCGCTGGGCCTCTTCCATCAAAGCAGCCTGCTCTTCAGGCTTGTGTCGCCCTATACGTTTAAGCGCGTTGATGCAGGTAATTTCAACCTGATATTTTGCCATCAGGTTTCTGAATGCTTCAAAAGTTCCGCCATTTTCAAGGTAACGAAAAAGATGCTCAGGTAACAGTTCAAGACCTTGAAAACCAGCTTCATGCGCCAGACGCAGTTGAGTAACGGCATTGCTATACCAAAGAGATACGCCATGCAGAGATAACTTCATGCTCATTCCTTATTTCAGGCTTTCAGATGAGAGCGTCTCAGACGCAATTCTCCTTCTTGCCAGTTTGCATTATCACTTACTCGTCCATCGATCAGACGATTCAGCGCCTCATTCACAAGTCTGTCTATACGCTGGTTAAATGTAGTTAACTGCCAATTTAGCGCGCCAGCTTCTTCGATATCATCGAAACCGATAATGCCCACATTCCAGTCCGGTGCCAGGGCGTTGCTTGCAGCCATCGCACCTAGAGCCAGTACATCATTTTCGCAAAAAAGTGCATCTAGACGTTTTTCAGGCGGCGTATGGGCTATATAATTTTGGAGAACATTCCAGGCTGCTTCACGCTCGTAACTTCCAGCTTTAAGCATGACATCAAGCGTATGTCCTGCAGCGATAAGACCAGCTTCAAAACCTTCTTTACGATAGGTATGTGATGTTGGCGTTTCGGGGCCCTGCATATAACCAAAACGGCAGAAACCCTGAGAAAGCATTACTTCTGCAATTTTTTTTCCTGCTGACATACCGTCGATAGCAATTACTTCGATTCCTTCTGAAGCGGTGTTACGACATACCTGTATTAGTGGAACTCGATATATTTGTTCTGCAGCACTGATAAGCTCTGCTGATAAAACCGTACCCAGGAATAGGATACCATCCACCTGCAATTGGTCCGCCTGAGACATAACCGATTGATGGTGAGCATCAGCCGATATATTAATAATCAGCGCCATATGCCCCCTGCTTTGAAGCTGCCTGGTTGCTTCATCAATAAGCATCAAAGTATGAGGGTTTTTCATCTCATCGATAACGACACCAATAATATGAGTTTTCTTTTTGGCCAAACTGCGAGCTAGCAAGTTTGGTCGATATCCCAGCTCCTGAGCTACCTTTAGCACGCGTTCACGGGCATCCTGGGAAATTGAAGCGGCGGGCATAAAGGCTCGAGACACCGTCCATTTGGACACGCCAGCCAACTTCGCAACATCACTCGCCGTTACTCGGTTTTCTTTCTTTCTCATTGCCTGGCCTATATCAGAAGTTTTTTTTGATATTGAACGAGAAATACTGATCAAAAGAAACCTCTGATTTTGATATTCTTTGTTGTGCCTACACGGAAAAGTATGCAGCCTGATGCACCCGGTAGCAAGGCATTTCTAACTTCAATAGAAAACCATGCGCTTGCATTTTGGGCAATTCAGCAACTGCAGCAGGCAGGCCAGTAAAACCCGGCAGCCGCCTAAGGCTGCCAGAATAATCTCAAAAGAACGTGCTGGAAAAACGCTGGTGTTCAAATGTCAGGATTTTTAGGATAGTAAACGCAGAATTTTGAACCGTTTAGATTTCCTCGACTTCACGAACTGTACGTAACTTTTTCATATGAGCTTCTTCATCATACTTACTACGCAGATAGTGCTCTATCTGCTCCAGGCTGCGGTGCCTGGTTTCTGGTATAAATTTTAATACGAAAATACTACCAGCAATGCCTATCAGGCCATAAATACTAAATGTTAAAGCCAGTCCTAATGAAGAAAGAAGTACAGGAAAGGACATCGCAATCAAGACATTAGAGCACCAGAGCGAGCATACTGCGCCCCCCATACATATCCCGCGAATTTTGGCCGGAAACATTTCGGAGAGCATCAGCCAGATCACAGGAGAGTAGCATCCCTGCATGAAGCACAGAAAGAGCAGCATGGAGCCCAGAATGAGGTAGCAGCGCAGCAGATTGACGTCAGCCCCGATATGCTCTGGCATAAATGCAGAGATAGCAGCCAGTAGGAAAAGGCAGCAGGTACAGCCGATTTGGCCCAGCGCAGCCATGGTCCGGCGGCCGATATAACCCAGCAGGGCAATACCAATCATCACCATGATGACGGACACCACTCCGTTCGCGATGGTGGCAAACAATGCAGCATTGGTGCTCATTCCAGTATTTTGCAGAATTGTAGGAGCATAATACATGATACTGTTAACGGCCGTTGCGGCGTGGAAAAAGGCGAAAATCAGGCCGATAAGAAAGACTTTTCGCATCCATGGGATGCGCAAGTCCCTGAGCGAACCTTTCTGCTGGCTCTCTTCCGTCATAGTTTCCTCAATTTCCATCATCTCCCAGTCCACATCTTCTTTGGCCCGGGTACGATTCAAAATATTACGCGCTTCAGCAAAACGCCCCTTTAGGGCATACCAGCGCGGCGTATCCGGCATTAACAGCATGCCGAAAAAAAGGATCACAGCCGGAAATGTCGCAATGCCCAGCATCCAGCGCCAGGTCTCAGCTCCTCCCCAGAGTTCGTTGAATGCAAAGTTAGAAATATAGGCCAGCATCTGCCCGGTAACGATCATCAGCTCGCTGATGGTGACCAGCTGTCCGCGCCTGTTTGCTGGCGCTATCTCTGCCAGATAGACCGGTACGGTCGTACCTGCTCCGCCAACCGCCAGTCCCAGAATGCCCCGAGAAATCAGCATAATTTCAAGATTTGGTGCCAAAGACGTTCCCAGCGCACCGGTAGCAAAAATAACAGCAAGAATCAGAATGATTTTGCGGCGCCCGAGGCGATCAGCCAGGCTGCCTGATATCAGCGCGCCAGTGGCGGCACCTACTAATAATGAACTGGTCACCAGGCCGGTGGTAAACGGGGTGAGCTGAAGCTCCGGCGCCATAAACAGCAGGGCACCTGAAATTACACCAGTATCATAACCAAACAGCAGCCCTCCCAGGGTGGCAATAGCTGTAATGACTTTAACAAGGGGTTCAGTCCTCGTTTTACTGGTGGGGCCTGATGCAGGGTTTTTCGAAATATAATGTTCCATCTGGCTTACTCCATATATAGATTGGGCTATGTGGTGACATTTTTATTGCCCGTCCGGGCGTCTGTTTGTACGGATTTGACTGCCGCAGCGCGCGGCAGTCATGAGGCGAGGAATTTACTGGCTGATGGTCTGCTGCAGTGCAGCGATGGATGAGGTTACCCCGGCGTCAACGGACATGGTTAAATCTTCCATCTCCAGGGAAACCCAGTCGTTGTAACCCATCATGCGTACTACGGAGAAAAACTCTTTCCACCACTGAAGGTCTTGACCACAGCCCACCGCCACATAATTCCAGGCGCGGTTGGCTACATCTTCTACCGGTTTGGTTTCCAGCAGGCCATTAACATTGACCAGCCCGCGCTCCAGACGAACATCTTTACCGTGACAGTGGTGGATAGCGGGCCCGAGCGCGCGCGCGGCGGCAATCGGATCGGCCCCCATCCAGATGAGGTGACTCGGATCGAGGTTTAGGCCGACCATGGGTCCCACGGCGTCGCGCAGCCGGAACAGCGTTTCTGGATTCCATACCAGCATCGAGCTGAAGTTTTCCAGCGCAAATTTTTCCACACCGTTCGCTCTGGCTTGTTCAACCAGCCCCTGCCAGTAAGGAATAGCGACCTCGTTCCACTGATAGTCCAAACAGTTTTTCAGCGTCGGGGGCCAGCTGACGGTGTAGGTTATCCAGTTCGGTATGGTGTCGTGCGGGCTTGCGGGCGGCAGGCCGCTCATCATGACGATTTTCTTTACACCCAGCTCACCCGCCAGGCGCAGCGCGTTTTCGGTGTCCTGTTTGTGACGCTGCCCGAGCTCACCCGGATCGAGCGGGTTGCCGGAGACGTTCAGCGCCGCAATCGTCATGCCGCGGCTTTCAATTGCCTGCAAGAATTGCTGGCGCTTTGTGGCGCTCTCCAGCAGTGCGGCGGTCGGCACGTGCGGTGCCGGGGACCATCCGCCGGTGGTCATTTCAACGCCTTTAACCCCCAGATCAAGAAGCTTATCCAGCATTTGTTCAAACGGAAGATGGCCGAGGCTGTCAGTACAGAAAGAGAGTTGCATGGTCAGTCCTTATTCGTAGTTAACCCAGCAGGCACCGTTGTCTGCAGAGCGCACACAGTTTTCAATCCAGCGCACGCCTTCGGCGCCCGCGTTAATATCCGGGTAGATCAGAGTTTCCAGCGTCTTGCTGTCGCCGCGCTGCGTCGCACTGATAGCAACGGCGAATTTCAGGTAAATGTTGGCCCAGGACTCAGCCAGTCCTTCAGTGTGGAGCGCGCCGAGACGCTCATCGGCCAGGGCGCTTTCATCGAGGTACGGCATACCATGATGCAGCGTCTGGTTTGGCTGCCCCTGCACCTCAAATTTCAGTTCCCCGGGGTTGTAGTCGCTCCACTCCAGGCTCGCCCGGGAGCCAATAACGCGGATGCTCTGGCTGTCCATTGAACCGGCATTGATAGCTGAGGCCCACATTCGTCCAACGGCCCCGGTTTCGTAATGCATCAGCACCATCGCGTTGTCCTCAAGTGGGGCACGGGACGGGATGAAACTCTGGCGATCGCACAACAGGCTTTTGATTTTCAATTCGGGCAGCACCAGCTGAGAGATGTAAAAGGTGTGCGTCGAGATATCCCCCAGGACAAAGGACGGCCCGGCGATTTTCGGATCAACTCGCCACTTCTGCGCATCGCTGAACTTGTCTGCACTGTCATTGGCGCTGAAGCCGTGAGTGTACTGCAGCTCGACCATGCGCACGTCGCCGATTTCACCTCTGGCAATCATGGCGCGCATCTGCATCAGCAGTGGATGGCCGGAAAAGCCGTAGGTCACGCCGACAATCAGTCCTTTTTCAGCGGCCAGTGCCTTAATTTCCTGCGCTTCTGCAGAGGTGAAGAACAGCGGCTTTTCACAGATAACGTGAATACCAGCGTTAAGTGCCGCCTTGGTAATTTCAAAGTGTGTGCCGTTAGGTGTTGCGATAGTGACGACCTCAATGCCGTCCTCGCGCTTTGCCTCCTCCGCCAGCAACTGCTGATAGTTGTCATAGCAGCGTTCGGCAGGGATGCCGAGATTGACGCCAAAGTCGCGGCCACGCGCGGCGTCAATATCAAACGCGCTGGCGACCAGCTGGTAAGCTGTGTTATCTCGCAGTGCGCCCGAGCGGTGCTTGTAGCCAACCTGGCTAAGGCGACCGCCGCCAATCATTGCCCAGCGCAGTGGGCGAGGAATACACTTTTCACCGTTTAACATACCTGCTCCTTTTTGTTTTTTGCAACCGGGTGCAAATATAGGGTTTTAAAAAATCATTTTTGATTGAATCGGATAAACTGTTCGTAATTGGCTTTAGTGACGGTCTGATACGGCACCCAGTGGTAATTAGCGGTTTTCTGTTTTTCAACCATCTCATGCGCAACTTTTACCGCACCCGTGGCCTGGGCTTGTGCATCCTGAAAGACGGTGACCACCATTTCCCCGTTTTTGATGAACTGGAGGCCATCTGGCGTACCGTCAATACCCGCTACCAGTACGTCTTTTTTCTTCGCCTGGTTAAGAGCCATGATGGCGCCAATCGCCATTTCGTCATTATTGGCCACTACTGCATTAATCGGCGTACCGTTCAAAAGCCAGGACGACACTACATCGACAGCTTCATTGCGCTGCCATTTAGCCGTCTGCTTCTCCACGACTTTCATTTCCTTGTGCTTCGCCACAAACTCCTCAACCGCGCGGGTACGCTCACGTGCTTCCTCATTCGATAATGCGCCCATCAGGATGGCGATATTGCCGCGGTAGTTCATGATTTTCGCCAGCGCTTCGATCTGCATTTTACCGCTCTGCGCTGAGTCTGAGCCGACATATGCCATGGCACCGGTCAATGGCACTTCTGGTTTACGGTTTACAAAAATCAGTGGGATATTTGCGCGCTTCGCCGCGTTTATCATGGGCTGCGTCCCCTGCGTATCAACAGGATTCAGAATAATGGCGTCAACGCCCTGATTGATAAAATCATCAACCTGTTGCGCCTGAAGCGCGACATCACCTTTCGCATCAGAAAACTGCCCTTTCATACCCTGCACATCCAGCTCATGGATCATCTGGATACGCAGTATGGAGACAAAGTTAAGATCAAAGTTGGCCAGTGCCACGCCTATCTGTGCCGTTTTAGCCTGCACAGTGCCTGTCAGTGTTGCAGTCATTAATAACAGTAAACAGAGTGTCTTTTTCATCATCGTGTCCTGTAGAGAAAATTGTCTTTTCAGTCCCTGACATGAAGAGCGACAGCTTTCTGCTCCGGTTTACTTCTGCATACGCCATGCAACTGACGACATCGCGGCTGCAAGCTCATTTTTGCACCCGGGTGCAAAAATAGGCGCAAATCAGACAGCTCGTTATCACTAGTGTGGCATACACGGTGAAGATGTGATGAATATGTTAGAGATGTAAAATTTAATCAAACAGGTTTTGCTCAATAACCAATGTGCGATCACAAAATATTTGCTACCGGGTGCAATTTTATAAATTTCGCGATACTAATCATGATAGTTTTCGAAAAAATGTACTTTTGTTAATAATTAGTGCTTACAAATCATTAACTTATTCAATTTACCTCTTAAATCACTCAACAACCGGACCCTGTATGACAATTAAATCAGCGAAGCGACAAAAGGTCACCGCCAGGGATGTGGCAATCCGGGCAGGTGTATCCAAATGACAGGCCAGCAGTAATGCAGCGGATGCTCCTGCAGTGATAATTATTCTCTGTGGCGGGACATTGAGGCTAAACCGATCGAGATACCACTCGCTAATTTTTTCCCGCAGCGGCATGATGCCGAGCGCGGGCGTGTACTGAGTAACACCCTGTCGAATTGCCTTTATCGCCGCTTCCTGGACATGAGCTGGCGCAGTAAAGTCGGGTTCACCTATCGTCAGGTGGATCATGGCGGGGTCTGTCAGGTTTTGCTGACTCTCTATTTCTGAAGCCGCCTTCGCTACTTCCATGACGTAGAAAGGGTCAATTTTTTTGGTGCGCTGGGCGATTTTCACGAAATACCTCTGAAAATAGCGGAACCGGTTTCTTTGTGAAACCGGTTTGGATTGGAAAGATGTGCTGTTTTTAGCGTCAGAGGCTGCTCATATCTACCCATTCGGCCCTGGTGATCTCAGCAAGGCGTTCGGGCGTGATGCGCACGCCTGATTGCCCTGAACCGCCGGCAGGCAGGATTTCATCGTACTGGCGCAGGCCTACGTCGCAGTAAACTTTCACTTGTGCTGCAACGCCCAGAGGGCTGACGCCCCCGGGTTTAAAGCCGGTATGATATTCAACCTCATCAGCGGGCAGCATGCGGGCTTTCACCCCAAAGAAATTTTTAAACTTTTTGTTGTCCAGGCGACGATCCCCGGGCATGACCAGGAGCACTATGTCCTTACCGACGGTAAACGTTAAGGATTTAGCAATCTGGCCGCTTTCAACACCGAAAGCCTCAGCCGCTTCGCTGACCGTTGCCGTGGATTTTTCAAGTTCAGTCACCTGAATATCAGGCGCATGCAGACGCAGAAACTGTTCTCCTTGCGTTAATACTTGAATCGCAGCGAAACAGTGAGTTTACCGACCTGGCGATGGCATGCCCTACAGGGAGCACGTTTTACCCCACTGAGCGCCTGAAGAAAGTGACCATGCAGGTTCTGCGTGGCAGTAAAACCAGCCGTGATGTGTATGCCATGCCGCCGGGATCAAAGCGCCTCAGATCGCAGATTGCCCGCAGAGGGCTTGCGCTGGGAATGATGCTTTCTGATGAAGATATCATCATTACGCATGGCACGATGGAAGCGCTGAGTCTTGCAGTCAGAGCTTCAACCCGGGCCGGTGATACTGTTGCACTGGAAACACCGACATTCTACAACCTCTATCCCATGCTGAAAGATATGGGCCGTCATATCGTCAGTATACCCACCAATCCCCATTCCGGAATGTGTATTGAAACGCTTGAAGCGATGGCAGCGCGTGGAGATGTATCCGCAGTTATAACGATCCCAAGCGGCCATAACCCACTGGGATTTACCATGCCGGAAGAAAATCGCAGGGCGCTGGCCCGCATTGCGCGCGATTACAAAATCGCTGTTATCGAGGATGCCATGTACGCAGAGCTTCAGTTTGGAGCCCGAATGGTGCCGAACGTAAAAGCGTTTGATGAAGGTGGGTGGGTATTAACCTGTGCGAGCTACACCAAAACTGCCACTCCTGACTTTCGGCTTGGCTGGCTGGAGGCTGGCAGATTTCGTGAGGTGGCGGCCCAAATGAAATTCAGCACAACAGTCGCTGAGCCCGAATTTCTGTGTGAAACGCTGGGTATTTTTCTGGAAAATGGCAGCTACGATCATCACCTTCGACATCTCCGGCGTTTGTACGACCGGCATATCGATGTCATCAGAGGATGCATTGCGACCTGTTTCCCGGAAGGGACACGCGTGAGTCGGCCACAGGCTGGATTCATTCTCTGGATAGAGTTTCCTGCGAGTGTAGACACGCTTGAGCTGTTTCACTCGGCGCTGGAAGAGAAAGTGATCTGTATGCCTGGCATTGTATGCGCTGGCAACCGAAGCTTTAATAACTGCCTGCGTCTCGCTGTGTGCTTTGAATTAAGTGAAAAGCACCTTAAGGCATTGCGAACACTGGGAAGACTTGCAGGTTCACATATTGAAGTTAAAAAAAACAGGCTTTAATGTCCGCCTTGTGAGAAGCGGACATTAGTCTGTGGACTACTGCAGAAAACTGTGCGGCGGAACACAAAATAGCACCATGAGCAGCCGTAAATGCAGAAGAGCACGGGAAACCAGGCTGATAAGCGACCCGCTTAATCAGAATGCTACTAACTGCCTGAAAGCGGATGCCGATTTCCTTATCAATGGTAAATTATTCGGAGTAGCAGTGCTCCACGGCAGGAAAGCTGCCCTCTTTAACAGCGGCAATGTAGCTTTTGACAGCGCCCTGAATGCTTTCCTGCCCCTCCATGAAATTCTTCACAAATTTCGGTTTCCTGTCGGTAATACTTAGTCCAAGCATATCGTGCAGCACCAGAACCTGACCATCAGTGTCCGGGCCGGCGCCAATACCGATAACAGGGACAGACACCGCTCTACTAAGCGCGCGGCCCAGCGAAGCAGGTACAGCTTCTACCAGCACCATAGCTGCGCCTGCGTCTTCAAGCTTTTTCGCCGTGTCAACCAGGGCAGCCGCCTGTTGACTGTCGCGCCCCTGTACCTTAAAGCCGCCAAACACGTTAACTGACTGCGGAGTCAGACCAATATGGGCGCAGACCGGTATACCATTGCGCGTCAGCTGGCGCACCGTGTCGCACAGCCACTCCCCGCCCTCAATCTTGACCATCTGCGCGCCAGCCTGCATCAGCTGTGCCGAGCTGTGCAGTGCCTGCTCGGGAGAGGTACTGGTCATGAAGGAAAGGTCGGCGATGATGAAGCCACCCTTGTTTCCGCGCTTAACGCAGCTCGTGTGATAAACCATATCTTCCAGCCTGACCGGCAGAGTGCTGTCATGCCCCTGCAGGATCATTCCCAGCGTATCGCCGATGAGAAGCATCTCAACGCCCGCCGTGCTCAGCTCGTGCGCAAACGTGGCATCATAGCAGGTGAGCATGGTGATTTTCTCACCACGCTGCTTAAGTTTTTTCAGATGGGTCAGTGTGATAGATGGCATGGTTTCTCATAACTCTCGTTGAATTAATAAAGGGGACTACGGGTGCGATAATACCGGCACCAGGCAGCACCTAATAGTATGTTTCGATCCGCCAGACGCCTTCCACTCCCGGCGTGCCACAGCGCAGATAAAGCGCGCCGCTTTTTATCCGGAGCTCAGGCCGGGTCAGCGGAGTATTGCATATTTCCCTGACGGCGGCTGGCGTCAGCATTGACGCATCGCTGACGTACCTCACCCGGGCGAACGCCGCCGGATAGTAGCTGGTCGTGCGCCAGAGCAGATTTTCTGCACTCATAAAAGTAATGAACAGCGCGCATGTAATACAGGGGATCAGAACGGCCTTCAGCGGTTTTTCCTGTTTTTTGAGCCTGCCCGCTGCTGAATCAGGTAACGCCTGGTTCATGATGTTGCCTGCGCGATACGGCTGATGCGGGCTGCGCTGAAGCTCAGCAGCAGCACGATACCGGCCGGGAGCAGCCAGGCCATTTGCTGGCCGTGAAGAGGCAGAGTGGTATACACAGCCGGCACAAACCGTTCCAGTCCCGCTGCTCCCAGACCGTCAAATAATCCGCAAACAAATGCCACCGCCGTGGCCGGGGCGATAACGCGCACCGGCTGGCTCAGACGGTGACGTACAAAGCTCATGACGATAAGCATAATAAAGGGCGGATAAACTGCTATCAGTACCGGAATGGACACCCGGATGAGCGTGTCCAGCCCGGCGCAGGAAATGGCAAAGGAAAGGGTGGCGAAAAACAGCACCAGCGGCCGGTAGCCGAAAGGGGTAAGCGTACTGAAGTAGCTGGCGCAGGAGCACGTCAGTCCGATAGCTGTGACCAGGCATGCCAGAGTAATCAGCACGCCGAGGAACAGCGCGCCGCGATCGCCGAAGTCATGCTGTACGAATGCGCGCAGCACGTCCGCGCCGTTCGTGGCATCCGGCGCCAGCGCGGTGCTTTTCATGCCCAGCATAAACAGGCTCAGGTATACCAGTGCCAGACCGACACCGGCAATCATGCCCGCTTTTATGGTATAGCGGGTAATGTGCGCCTGTGACGTCATGCCCCTGGCGCGGATCGCATTTACAACGACCATGCCGAAAGCCAGCCCTGCCAGCGTGTCCATTGTCAGATAGCCGTTGACAATACCGCTGGATAGCGGAGACGCAACGTAACCTGCCACCGGGGACTGTAACGGAACGGCAGGCAGCAGCATAACAGAGGTACCCAGCACGATGAGGGAAATAATTTT
>OGCP01000501.1_pt1 | contig 16824 bp, 16 predicted proteins | sample 1570191 | NCBI WGS metagenome assembly OGCP01 (sample SAMEA2582180, study PRJEB24529) | metagenome | biome: Human gut stool | place: China | collected 2011
AGCAGCATTTAATTATGATCCGACTTTTCCGTTATCGTGGAGTTTCCGGAAATGTACCACGGTCACGTGGCAGGGCGGGGAGGTAACATGTAGCATCGCCACCAGATGCAAACACCACTGCATCATCATGCGCGAGCAGCCGGCAGCGGTGCTGAAGCGCCTGGAGCAGGGGGGGCTACGCGGTGATCGCATCGTGGTCTCAGCCGTGACGTATGCCGAGATGCGCTTCGGCGCCACCGGCACTAATGCCTCGCCGCGCCATATTCAGCTGGTCGATGCGTTCTGCGCGCGCTTGGATGCCATCCTCCCTTGGGACCGGGCCGCGGTGGACGCCGCGACGGACATCCGGGTGGCGCTGCGCCTCGCCGGGACGCCGATCAGCCCGAACGACACGGCCATTGCCGGCCACGGCATCGCGGCCAGCGCCGTCCTAGTGACGAACAATGTGAGAGAGTTTGAGCGGGTGCCGGGTCTGGTGCTGGAAGACTGGGGGAAGTAAGCCGCTCTCTGCAGGGTAATTTCTTGAATTACCCTGCAGGTTATTTCGGCGTGCCGCTTATTATGCCCTTAAGAGTGTAAAGCCTGTCGAACTGGGCATAAGGCTCCCCTATTTCCGCTGCGTGTCGGAGTTTTGCGTCCAGAAGGTCGGGCAGAGCGATACCATGACTGAGTGAATGGTAAAGATCATAACCACTGTCACAGAGCACCCGTTTTCCCTTCCCGAAAGCCGTCAGACCTTCATCATTAAACCACATCCAGCTGATGAACACGCCCCGGGCCCACTTTGCCTTGGTGCTGAGTTTTGCTTCGAATACGTGCAAATCTGCCGCTGGCGTTCTGTTCTGATGCCACTTAGCTTCCAACAGGTAAAAGTCATCATTCAGCCGGAAGCTGCCGTCAATCTGCTCGCCCGTGTTACGGAATGACGAGCGGGGGGAAGCTTAAAGATACTGAAAAGTTCTGCAAGCCATGCTTCAAAACGGAAACCCCGCGGATGTGGCGGCAGGGATTTCATCTCGTTCATTTCGGCCATCAGTGAAGGCCAGTCAACACCGTGCCATACTTGTACAGGCCTGTCGCCTTTGGCTGTATCAGCGCACGTATTTTTCAGCCGTGAAATCAGTGCAAGCCAGTCATTGCCGCTTTGTTCGGCCTGCTCAGGCATGGTCTCCATTTTATACCGCCACAGAGCATCAAGAACCCGCAGGGCTGTCTCACGATCCACCTGTTTCAGTAAACATCTTACCCGTTTAGCTTTTGAGGTTCCTTCTTCCTTATAACGTTCATCATCAATATCAATGTTCAGCTCTTCATCAAAAAAAGCCGACAGCGTACGGTTGGAGAAATCGAGTATCCAGCCCGGAGCCGTCTCTCAGATGGCATAACAGGGCAATTCAGCAACGGACATTAAGGCGGAAAGATCCTCTTCCCTGCACACTTTGGTCTCAGTCAGAAGGGAAACCAAGGTCGCACAACTTAAGCTTAAAATCCTCCCTCTAGAAACTTCCGATTAATGCTTTTTTCGGATCTGCTGAGAGGAGAAGAGGGATTATTGCTGGATAAGCACAAAAAACAGTGAATTGTTGTGATGAGAGGATTATTGCCTGTGAAGCAAAATTAACCACGTAATGACCCTTAAAATAGCAATAATGAGAAAAGCCAGCTTTTCCCCCTCAGCAGCAACGTGCCGTGAGGGGGAGTAACTACCCGACCAGCGGATGGTTAGCAGTTTTCATTTCATGATGCGTCTTCACCAGGCAAGGCCTGTGAACTGACAGAGTCATTACGGAGTGTAAAGCGGATCTTAATCTGACCACTGAAAACGGCTTCTCCTTCATATTGAGAATGCAACGTCACTTGTAGTGGTTCTCCTTCCACCTCCTTTGCACTGAAAGCGAAAATGCTGTCTCCCTCACTTTTGATTTTGTACTCTTCAAAATAGTTTTTATTCACAAGCAGGGCATCAATAGCATCAAAATGAGGCCTGATATAGAGCGAACAGCTTTTTTCTTTCCCACGGATCTGTACCTTTCGGTCTTCGTCATAAAACAAAATATCTTCTTTACCCTCGATACTATCTATAGTATTCGCTCTGTACTCAATAAATTGATTCCATAATCTTTCATCGCCCACAATGAGATAGTCATCTTCATGGAGGCCATCGTAATCATGGACCACACTCAGAAGTTCGGTGAACGACGCCACATCAATATACCGTTGAGCGGGTTGGCGACTCAGCAAATGTAACAAATCAAGTACGTGCTTGTTGATCAATGCGGATGCAAGACTTTCTTCAAATCCGTGTGTTTTTTGAGAAAATCTGTCAGTCACATCCTGCTTATCTATGGGGAAAAAGATGCGTCTCATTATATTACTGTTCTCTACTGGGGCAGAAGTAATATTTGCAAACAGAGAAAACAATAAATTCCTGCTTAAATTTTTAGTGAAAATGTCCGAGATAGTACTTCCAAAGTTATCAAGAACTGTACTGCTGACTGGAGAGTGTATTATTTCTTGCTGAATATGATTGGTAAAAAGGTCAAGATACTCTTGTATCAAGTCAGACACTTTCTGTTGTTTTTCGGTAAAAGCATCGTCAGCAACAAAAGCTGCACCGGTCAGTTTATTGATGGCGTTATGCAGTGATGCAAGATTACTTACGATTTTCTGCAGAAATTGATATGGTAATAGATTAGAAGCAACAATTGCTTTCATTTTAGGTGAAACAGAATTTGTATCACCGCAACGCAATACAGACAACTCCGCTATCTGAGGAATGAGATCCTCAATTCCCCCGAGGCGCCTTCCCAGATAGGTGCGCCCGCTTACCAGGCTTTTACCATGTGCTGATGATAATTTCCTTATAATTTTTCCGGGTGAATTTAATGCCTCATCGCGGTCAGCTTTATTCCAGATAAGCAATCGGATAAAAACGTCGATGATGTCTGAACTTCTGGTTAATTTTTCAGATACACGGTCAAAACAACCGGTATTTTCGACAAGACTCCCGTCAAGCAAAGTACGGACAGCAAACTGACATTGTGTGTTTTGAAAGGCATCGGGTTTGCTAATGATAAAAGCAACTGTCAAGAGTCGAAGATCGGTCAGTGTATTCTTATAGAATGAGTCCTGGAGTTGCGAAAGTGCAACCGGTTTTCTTAATGGCGTATTTTCTTGACTGAAAACAATTTCGCCATCCAGAGCTGCCTGTGTAACGACAAACTCCTGCCAGCTGAACAGTGCAGTATTATGACCATCAGCAGACCCACGGGCAGTATGAAGCCAGCGGTTCATTAAGTCCACAGCCCAGTCGACAGAGTCTGACTCACCGGACAGCACTGCACATGCGACTATGTCGGGTAAGGTGAACAGGTGCTCTTTCAGAGTGTCATGGTATAGCTGCTGACCACCGGTTTTTTTGGATATGTATTTCAGATCATCAGTCCACCCTTCCCAGATTTCGACAAAATCCCTCAAAAGGGCCTCGTAGCTCTGACGCTGGGTTAAATCAAGCCTCCCCGTGTTGGCATGGCCCCAGCGCACGAGGATGTCCCAGGAATAAAAGGTATACCTCAAAGCAAGCTGTATTTCTTTGAAGGAAATGCTTTCTCTTTTAGAACACAGCATTCCTGGAACATTCATACACTTTGTATAAAACCGCTCAGATACATCAATGCGTATAACTGCCTGCCGGAAAAGCTGATAAAGCTCTGTATATAATTTATCAGTAAAACTTCGATCCCAAAAAATGTCATCTGCTAATAACAAAAGATTATCCGCCTGCTGCCCTTGCCTGAAATTAAATCCGTCCGTAAAAGTTGTTATGTCACGACAGAATCCATCAATAGCCTCGTCAAAAGCATTGATATCAGCACTGGCTAACGCATCTATGGTATCACCTAAAACTCCTTTAATTATTCTGTCTGTTGCGATATCACGTTTTGCAGTAATGCCTGTGCGGAAACAACGTGTTAATAAATTTACCAGAACATGGTCTGACTCGATATTTTTAATTTTAAACAGTGGTAGAGTATCGAACTCATCCCGGCTATCCAGCTTCGAAAACAACGCAATTTCTATTTGTTTTTTCTTTAAGTGACCATACATATTTATATGCCATAGAATAATCTTCAATGGCCGCACATAGATATCTTTAATGACTTCCTGCTTTGAAGATTCACTACTGATAACTGAGTAATCTTTTTCGAAAGAATAATCCTCAAAGGTCAGGTTGCTGTATTTATTATTTTTGATAATTTGGCTTTCAACCGGCTTGTTTAAAAAAATGTTATGCAGTTGACTTCTCACATGCGTTGATAAGATGTCGGCAGTGAGATAACGTAACACCATTCTTTCGCGTTTTTCATCGTCAAGCACACTGAGGCTTTGCACAAAGAACCAGACAGAAAGCGCAATGTTAAGCATCATCCATATAATACTTATTCCACAAATTATCGCGTAGTTATAGTTTTCAACGAATGTCCTCAGCAGTAATCCGCAGAGCATGAAGCCGGAAAGGCATAACCCGCTCAGACCTGCCAGCATGAATCCGGAATAGGTCTGATAAGCTGCGTGTACAATTTTCCGGGCTGATTTTCTCTGAAATATAACACTGACAAGGCCAACGACCATGGGATACACAATACCTATAATGGTAAGCTGTCCCCCCAGGAGGTTTATCTGGGCGTCAAACAGGGTATACCAATGAGGAAACCACTCAGCTATAAATGGTTTTATATAACTTTTACCTGAGATCATTACAATGAAAATGGCCGCAAACAATGATATCAATATAAGCATTGCCTTTACGTAATGCTTTGAACCTGAGACCAGTATTTTTTCAAAGCTGTTCCATTTCAGTGCCATGTAAGATTGATTTACATGAATGTTTTCACGGATGAACTTATCTGTCTGGTAGCTAATGCTGTCTAGGATTTTTTTAAGCATATTGGCTCATTAATATAAATATTATTTTTTATATACTGTGATAGAGGACGGTCATATGAGTCAGTCACTTTAGCATCACACGCCTGGATTTTCTTCCATCAAACACACTGTTCGGTAGCTTACGCATTCGTCTGTTTGACTCATCACTCATGGCAGGCTGTAACTGTGTCTCAGGGGAGTAATTTTCCGCTTTAGACAATTCTCGGATCTCGGGGGAGGAAAACCCGCAAATGATATGATAATAAAGCTATTCACATAAAATCATATCAAGTATGATATTTATCGTTAACTACATAATAATATCTGATATGATGTTTAAATAATAAGTAACAAATCATACATGGTGTGATTTGTTACTTAACCGGACATTATCAGATGGAGTGTGCAGGATGGATGAAGAAATGATGTTTTCGCTCAGCTATAAGCAGATGACGCAGATTGCAGAAGAGGAAATCAAGCAATGCGATTTTCGCAGGGATGGAACCCATTATGTCTGGGAAGTGAACAAGGCTCATGACATCCTCCGTTTCTGGTATCTCCTGGCGCTGCGCGGACACACTGGCCTGGCCACAACACGGGTCGAAGCAGACTATAAACGGCTAAAAACGCTCATTTCCCAGAGGAATGAGGGACAATGATGCGGGAAAAATCCCGACGTCCGTCGCCGCTGCAGCGGCGGGTTCTGATTGTGCTGGCCGCCCTCGATGCGAAACGTCCTGGACCGGTGGCAACGCGGGATATTGAGCGGGTGCTGGAGCAGGGCGGCGACGCCCCGGTGTACGGGCCGAACCTGCGCGCCTCCTGCCGGCGCATGGAAGCCGCGGGCTGGCTGCGCACCCTGCGCGCCCCGAACCTGCGGCTGGCCGTCGAGCTGACGGAGGCCGGTCGCGGCATTGCAGAGCCGCTCTTCCAGGAAGCACGCGAGTCTGAAACGGCACGACAACGGCTGACAGACGTCCGGCGTCTGCCGTTACGCCAGACGGCTGCCGGTGATGCGGTGGAGCTGCAGCTGGATGACGGCCATTACACCCTCCGGGAAGTGGCCTACGTGATCCGTCTGGACGGTACCACCTGTCTGCAGCTGACGGATGCCGGCGGCATACGCCGGATAAAAGAGGGCGATCCCCTGCAGGTGGCCAGCTGGTATCAGATCTGTTTTGATGCAGGCCTGCCGGTCACCGTCCAGGTGAATGAGAGCCGGGACTGATCGCCACCACACAAGGAACAGGAGCATAAAATGAAAGTCACGGAACCCGGACTGAATACGCTGATCGATAACCTGAACACCCTGATTTGCGAGGACAGCCTGCTCACGCGCAAGGAGCGTGAAACGCTGGTGCTGGCCGTCGCCGCCATCGGCGCCATGAAAGCGCGCGTCGGCATGAAAAAAGGCGAAGCGACGACCGTTGCCAGACGGGAAAAAAGGGAGAAAAAAGACCGCCAGCCTGATCCGCGTTTTCCGCGAGCCGGTCATCCCTGGCAGGAAGACGAAAAAACCTTACTGAGTGATGCGCTCGATTCGGTACCGGACGAAGAGATTGACAGGCATCTTTTCTGGCTTTCCGAGGAACTGGGCAGAACGCCTTTCAGTGTTGCTTTCCAGATCGCAGCAATCAGGGAGCTGCAGGACGGCTGGGAGGAGCAGTTCAGGGAGATTTCGGATAACATTCGTTTGTCCGGCCTGAGTATCAGTGATTATATGAAGCAGAACGGCACTGGCCATAACGCCTGAATGTCATTTGCGTTACCGACAAATTATATAACTGAGGGGCAGTGATGAAAACAGCGGTATGGGTGGTGGTGTATTTCGCGATGTGTTTTCTGCTTTTCACAGCATGGATGTTCGCCTTCGCGCCCTATAACGGGCAGGAGCACGCGTTTTCTCTGACATATCTGCTTAATTTATTTTTTCTTCATGTTGTGATGGTACCTTACTACGAGTTTTTTCAGACTGAACCATACATCAATGCATTAATGAGTCTGGGAGATGAATCCGATCAGATGATACGTTTTCATCAGATGGTACCTGTTCTCTGGATATATACTCTGTCTGCACTCTTAACTTTTGTGGTTTACATCATATATGCAAAATGGCTCACTCATAACCGACTGAAAGGAAAGCTTCTTCAAAAATGAAATTACCGGGACACCTCAGGATATAAAAAATAATGACAAAACAGGAATGGATTTTACGACTACGGCGCTGTACATCGAAGGAAACCCTGGAAAGGGTAATAGAAAAAAATAAATATTCTCTGTCAGATGATGAGCTTGAGCATTTCAATGCCGCGGTTGATCACCGGCTGGCGGAGATGACGATGGGAAAGTTGTATGACCGGGTACCGTCAGGTGTCTGGAAATTTGTGAAATAGAACAGGTGACTTTATGAGTTACGCCTGGCTCTTCGAAAATCCGGATGATGACATTTCGGGTGGTAATCATATCAATCTGGAACACCTCCCTCCGGAGCTAAAACAGGTTGCTCTCCAGATAGTACAGAATCAGATTGATCGTGATACTGCATAGAAAAAACTGGCAGAATTAATCCAGCAACTCGAGTTTGATATAACTGCAGCAGAACTGTCAGCATATCTTTTTAAACCGGGCCATGCCTGACGGCTTACCCGGTAGCGATAATAGTGGAGACCGACGTAGGGCTCCACTTTGGCCGCGGGATCAGCGCAAAAGTAACGCAACCAACTGATATTTAACTTATGTTGAGCAAGAACTATGTTCATAGCTCTTGGTGACATTATATAGCTGTTTTATAAGTGCTTTTACTGTTGAGTCTCTACTTTATTTGCATTTTACTTCATGAACTAACCTTGTAGTTATGCGTAAGGTTAAACGCAATTCACTTAAACATGATTAACGCCATCAGGCCACTGCAGCCACTGAGATCCAGTTTTTCAAGCCGCGTCAGTCGCCCTAGTTCTACTGTTAATCCCGTCAGGCGACAGCAGCCACTAATATCCAGTTCTTCAAGTTGTGCAAGTTTTCCTAGCCCTGCAGGTAAGGCTGTCAGGCGCCCGCTTCCTCTTACAACCAGTTTCTGCAGTTGCGTCAGCTGGCCAACGTTTCCGGGTAAAGTACGCAAACGGTGGCAGTCGGACATGTACAGCTCTTCAAGTTGTGTCAGGTGGCCAAGGCTTTCCGGCAAGGAAAGCAAACCTGGGGCAGAGAAAATAGTTAGCCTTTTACAGTTTTGTCAGCCGGCCCAGATTTTCAGGTAAGGTGGCCAAGCGAAGGCATCCGTTGATACTCAACGATTCAAGCTGTGCCAGTTGCCCCGAACTTTCAGGCAGTGTCTGAAGCGCAACACCGCCTACCGCTAGGCTCTGAAGTTGAGTTAGCTGCCACAGCACCTCTGGCAGGGTCGTCAGATGATCACAGCCATCCAGAGAAAGTCGTGTCAAGTGCGTCAGTCGCCAGAGGCTATCGGGTAAACTGGTCAGGTGGGTATCCGGTCAAACGCTGGTATCTTAATTACAGCGTTGATAATTAAGGGTTATTCCATACTTGTTAAATGTCAAAATATTGATAAATGTTTTATAGATAACAGTAAGTTAGCCATATTTTCCATTGACCTTTCATTTGTGACGAAGCAAACTGACCTGAATAGTCGCATAGGGATGTCATATGATTCCTGATATTGAACTTAGAGATATTCAGCCAAAGGGAAACAGTGATGTCCCGTCGTCTTCGCACATCCAGACTGGATTACCGATTCCAAAAACAGTGCGGGTTCAGTTCTTTAGCCCTGACGAATGGGAGTCGTTTACAGAGGAATGGGCGAGTTATCTCAAAAATGAATATGTTGCAGCCAGACGCTTTGGGGGTTCTGGTGATCTTGGGATAGATATTGCTGGTTTCTGTTCTGACAAGGGATTCGAGGCGGTATGGGATAACTATCAATGCAAGCGGTATGGACATCCTCTTCGGCCTGGTGATATCTGGGTTGAAATTGGCAAGATTATTTATTACTCATATCTTGGCAAATATACCCCTCCACGAAAGCATTTTTTTGTTTGCTCTCAGGGAATCGGAACCAGTCTTGAACAGTTGTTGAACAAGCCTACTGAGTTGAAAGAAAAATCGATTGAAAACTGGGATAATTACTGTCTAAAGGGTATCACTTCTACTGCTGAAATTCCGTTGACTGGTGCATTAAGAGCTTACCTTGACGCATTTGATTTCACTATTTTTTCATCAAAATCGATAGTTGAGCTTATCGAAATTCATGCCAGAACGGGTTTTCACTCGGTTCGCTTTGGTGGCGGGTTGCCGTATCGGCCTAACCCATCTTCTCCGCCAACCATAGCGACGGAAAATGAAAGCCGATACATTCGCCAGTTGCTTGATGCCTATGGAGACCATTTAGGCACAAATTTACCAGACGCTGCTTCGTTGGCGTCACACAATCAATTTCGTAGTGACTATCTTCGCCAGCGCGAACGTTTTTATCACGCAGAATCGCTAAAGAATTTTGCGCGAGATACTGTTCCTGCGGGGACATTTGATGCCTTACAGGATGAAATCTACCATGGCGTAATTGATGTCTGCGAAGATTATCACTTGAGTGGGTTTGCGAGAATGAAAGAAACTATGAAGCACGCTACCACTATCGCTGTCACATCAAATCCGTTGGTCACTTCAATTAAAACACAAGATCGCCAAGGCATATGCCATCAGTTGGCTAATGACGATCGCCTGATTTGGGTGCCAGATAATGAATCATAAAAAACATCCAGAGCCCTTTAATAGTCCTTTCGAAACCGGAATACGTTCGCTTGCTATTCTGGTTGCAGCCTTCCCTGAGTCTTATGATTTGCAACGGCTGGTTGAAATGGATTATCTCGTTGTGCATTCCGGTGATGCTGATGGTCCTGACAGTTTGCATGCCCCACTACCGATGCGTGCGGGCGAACTACTAGTCAGGCATGGTTTGATTGAAAAGGGATTGATGCTCATGATGAGCAGGGGGCTCGTGCAACGTGTTTCAACCAGTGATGGGTTCAACTATCATGCTGGCGAGCTCGCGGCACCTTTTATCTCTTCTCTTACTACTGAATATTCATGTCGACTAAAAGTTTGTGCTGAATGGGTAATTGGTGAATTTAAAGACCTGCCTACGCAGGAAATACGGAACATTACACATCGCTTGTTTCAGCAGTGGTCGAGTCAGTTTCAAAGTATTCAGTCATATGGAGGATGATGATGAGCGATAATTATTTGCAGCTTAGAAAAATTTTGTTCCGTGGCCAAACCAAAGAATCCGTTTTATCTTTTTCATCCGGTATTAATGTGATTTGTGGGGCTTCCGATACCGGCAAATCATTCCTAGCAGAAACTCTGGATTTTATGCTGGGTGGAACTGAGCTCAGGGTAATTACAGAATTAGCTGCTTATGCAGAAATAACTCTCGATTTTGTCACCAGTGATGGTCGAAGTTGGCGTCTCCAACGTGCAGTTACTGGCGGGAATTTCAAGTTAACTGATTTGGATGAGCCAGACTCGGAACCTATCGTGCTAAAACAGAAGTACGTCCGGGGGAAAACGGATAATATCTCCAGTTTTTTACTTGAACAGATTGGCTTGCCGAATAAGGAGATTTTGAAAAGTAGTACCAAAGCTACGACTCAGGGACTGAGCTTCCGCAATCTGGCGAGGCTTGCTCTGGTTCAGGAAGATGAAATTCAGCATAAAGGCTCTCCCTTTTGGAGTGGGCAGTTCACAACCAAAACCGCTGAACTGGCAACGGTCAAACTTCTGCTGACAGGGGTTGATGATTCTGCGGTCGTTGCAGTAAGTGGCGATGGTGTAAGCAATACGTCTCAGATTATGTTGATTGATGAGTTAATTGCGGAGTTAGCCATTGAAATTAAGGATATGGGAGAAGAGCGTGATGATCTGGCCTCCCAACTGACTCGCCTTGAACAATCTATCGAGAGTCAACGTGAATCGCTTACTGCCGCACAGCAGCAACTAGAGCGGTTATTACAACAAAGGGGGCTGGCCTTTGATGAGCGAAACAAAATCCAGGGACGACTGGATGAGATATCCGAACTACTTGCCAGATTTACACTTCTGAATGAGCATTATGTTATAGATATCAACCGTCTGAAATCCATTCAGGAGAGTGGGTTGATCTTCATGCATATTAACGTGGTTCCTTGCCCTCATTGTGGAGCGAGTCCTGCTCACCAACACCTGGAACAAATATGTGATGGAGATGTAGATTCAATCATTACTTCAGCAACAGCCGAGATGCAAAAGACCGAACGACTTTTGGCTGAGCTGAATTGTACAGTCAGAGATCTTGTCAGCGAAAAGCAACGCCTTGAGAAGCAATGCATTGTCCATGAAGAGGATTATTTGCGTCTTGATAAAGCCATTCGGGAAACTATTGCTCCTGAAGTTGACAGTTTCAGGCATTCGTATGCTGAACTGATCGACGAACGGGCCATTGTCCAGCAATCTATTGATTTGTTCTCAAGATTGGACCGGCTGGAAAGCAGGAAAGTGAAATTACAAAGTAATAGTCCGGTAAAAAAAGAAAAAAGTGCGGTGCAAAACGGCATTCCAGAGTCTGTTGCCCATAGTCTGTCGTTAAAAATCTCCTCTATATTAAAAGACTGGCATTTTCCCGGAGCATGCCAGGTATTTTTTGACAAAAATACTTCGGATTTTGTAATTGATGGAAAACCTCGCGGTAGCCGGGGAAAGGGGCTACGAGCAATTACCCATGCGGCAGTCAGTGTCGGACTACTTGAGTTTTGCCAGGAAAATGGGCTATCGCATCCGGGATTCCTAGTACTGGATTCCCCTCTACTGGCTTACTACAAACCAGAGGGTGAAGATGATGTGGCTTTGCAAGGTACTGACTTGAAAGAGAAATTCTATGATTATCTTGTGAAGCACCATAATGAAGATAGTCAGATCATTATTATAGAAAATCCGCATCCACCGCAAAGCATGAATAAACAGATTACTATGACGGTATTCACTGGTAATCCTAGGGTTGGCCGTTTCGGGTTGCTTTGATTAGGTGGATGGTTTGAATGGAAACACAATGCACAATGTCGTGCAGTTGTTACTGCGCACAATGGTCGTTTATGGACGAAGTTATCACTTCAGTCAAAGGAATTTTAAGTAGCTAAGCTGCGCGTTGGATAGGTAATGAAATGTGACACAAACAGATATTATAGCGACCGTGGCATGTGCCATATCAGGGGTCGCCGCGCTATTTTCAGGAATAGCATTATGTCAATCAGCAAAAGCAAACCGCAGAGCAAATCAGGTATCAGAGCGAGGCTTGCGTATTGATTTAGTTGATTATCGTATGAATATACGGAATGCGTTCACGTTAATTATGGATGAGTTTGAGGCGCAGAGATACGGGCCAGCAGATAACTATATTATTCAGGCAAAAATAACCTTCCGTGATGCGGGTATATTTTTTGGTAATGACGTAAGTGAATTTCTTACCGAGTTAATGAGACAAATTAGCACCTACAGCGAGATATTTAAAACTAGGACAATTGGCCGTCTTATTTTTGCCCCTCAAGGACATGTTAGAGAGGAAGAGCAACGATTAGAACAAATAAGGCTATGGGTGATAGCACAGCGTGGGCCCGGCAATGACATATTCGACAGAATCATAAGTGTTTCATGATACACGCTAGACCTGGCCTCAGTGCCGGGTGTTTAATTTTCCTCACTCCAACCGTCGCCTCACCGTCCCCCAAACGAATCGGAACAGCTGTTCCATGAACAGTCAGATGGTGTGGCCAAAATTAGTTGCCCACTACACTTCAAAACTATAAATTCTGGAGTAACAGTCTGTTAGCTTCCGTCATGGGCCAGTCATGGCGAGTTGTTAAGTATGGCTGTTTGCGATAAGCTTTAGATACTCTTTAGCGTTGGACGGTTACGTCTAGTCGGGTGATTAGCCAGACTCTAACTTATTGAACGTATTAAGGGTTGCGAAAGTGTCGCAACCCGAGATCGTTCCTCTCTCGGGTTGCGACACTTTCGCTTCCTCAAGTAAAGAGTGAAGCCCGGCGTAAATGCGCCGGGCCATTTTCAGGTACTGTTATGTCTGTTATTCGTAGATTAGCTGCGGTTTTACGTCAAAGTGACTCTGGTATCAGCGCCTTTCTTGTGACCGCCCCGAGAAAGTACAAAGTTTACAAAATCCCTAAGCGTACGACGGGGTTTAGAGTCATTGCCCAGCCTGCCAAAGGGCTAAAAGATATCCAACGAGCCTTTGTTCAGCTCTATGACTTCCCTGTTCATGATGCTTCAATGGCCTATAGGAAAGGGAAGGGAATTCGTGATAATGCTGCAGCACACGCTGGCAACCAGTATCTCCTGAAGGCGGATCTGGAGGATTTTTTTAACTCAATTACACCAGCAATTTTTTGGCGGTGCATTGAAATGTCATCTGCGCTGACACCTCAATTTGAACCCCAAGATAAGTTTTTTATTGAAAAGATCCTTTTCTGGCAACCGATAAAGCATCGCAAAACCAAATTGATATTGAGTGTTGGTGCGCCTTCTTCACCAATCATATCCAATTTCTGTATGTATGAGTTCGATAATCGAATTCATGCGGCTTGCAATAAGCTGGAGATAGCATACACACGTTATGCAGATGACCTCACATTCTCGTGTAATATCCCTAATGTACTGAAAGCTGTTCCTTCAACACTTGAGGCGTTACTGAAGGATTTATTCGGAAGCGAGCTCAGACTTAATCACAGCAAAACGGTTTTCTCATCAAAAGCACATAACCGGCATGTGACTGGCGTAACAATAAACAATGAAGAGAAATTGTCTCTAGGGCGTGATAGAAAAAGATTTATCAAGCACCTGATTAACCAGTACAAGTATGGGCTCCTTGATAATGAGGATAAAGCTTATCTGACCGGGTTGTTAGCATTTGCCAGCCATATCGAACCTGGGTTCATCACACGGATGAACGAAAAATACTCATTAGAACTCATGGAGCGCCTGAGAGGACAGAGATGACCAAACAATACGAAAGAAAAGCAAAGGGTGGAAATTTACTGTCAGCGTTCGAACTTTACCAACGTAATAATGATAATGTGCCTGGTCTGGGTGAAATGTTGGTGGATGAGTGGTTCGAAACCTGTAGGGATTACATTCAGGATGGACACGTTGATGAGTCAGGAACGTTTCGTCCAGATAATGCGTTCTATCTTCGCCGCCTGACGCTAAAGGACTTTCGCCGTTTCTCTCTTCTTGAAATCAAATTCGAAGAAGATCTGACAGTCATTATTGGCAACAATGGTAAAGGTAAGACAAGCATCTTATATGCGATCGCAAAAACGCTGAGTTGGTTCGTCGCGAACATCCTGAAGGAAGGTGGTAGTGGACAAAGGTTAAGCGAACTGACTGACATAAAAAATGACGCTGAAAACAGGTATGCCGATGTCAGCAGCACTTTCTTCTTTGGCAAAGGACTTAAGAGTGTGCCGATCAGATTGTCACGCTCAGCCCTTGGTACAGCAGAAAGGCGGGACAGCGAGGTTAAGCCTGCAAGGGATTTAGCTGATATATGGCGAGTCATCAATGAGGCGAAGACGATCAACTTGCCGACGTTTGCTCTTTACAACGTTGAGCGATCGCAACCCTTTAACCGCAACACAAAAGATAATGCCGGACGCAGAGAAGAGCGTTTTGATGCCTATAGTCAAGCGCTCGGTGGCGCAGGTCGTTTCGATCATTTCGTTGAGTGGTACATTTACCTGCATAAGCGTACCATATCAGATATCTCAAGTTCAGTTAAAGAACTTGAACAACAAGTTAATGACTTACAGCGTTCCGTTGATGGCGGTATGGTTTCGGTAAAATCACTTCTGGAACAGATGAAGTTAAAGCTTAGTGAAGCTTCAGAAAGAAACGATGCTGCGGTTTCCTCGAAAATGGTAACTGAGTCTGTTCAAAAAAGTATTGTTGAGAAATCAATCTGCTCGGTTGTACCTAGTATCAGTAAGATATGGGTTGAAATGACAACGGGTTCTGATTTAGTCAAAGTTACCAATGATGGGCATGATGTTACTATTGACCAATTGTCTGACGGGCAGCGTGTATTTCTGTCGTTGGTGGCTGATCTTGCGCGAAGAATGGTCATGCTTAATCCCCTACTGGAAAATCCATTAGAGGGACGTGGCATTGTTTTAATTGATGAAATAGAACTTCACCTTCATCCTAAGTGGCAGCAGGAAGTTATCCTGAACCTGCGCAGTGCATTCCCTAACATTCAATTTATTATTACAACACACAGTCCTATTGTTCTTTCTACTATTGAGAAACGCTGTATTCGTGAGTTTGATCCCAACGATGATGGCAACCAATCATTCCTTGATTCTCCCGATATGCAAACAAAGGGAAGTGAGAATGCTCAAATTCTTGAGCAGGTAATGAACGTACATCCTACACCGCCTGGCATTGCGGAATCTCATTGGTTAGGTGACTTTGAACTATTGCTTTTAGATAATTCGGGAGAACTCGATAACCAGTCTCAAGAGCTTTACGACCAAATAAAGACGCACTTTGGTATCGATAGTGCTGAGTTGAAGAAAGCAGACAGCCTTATTCGCATTAATAAGATGAAGAATAAAATAAACAAGATAAGGGCCGATAAGGGAAAATAGGAATGAAAGAGTTAGCTCGGCTGGAGAGTCCGGAGATTCTGGACCAGTATACAGCCGGTCAAAATGACTGGATGGAGATTGATCAGTCTGCGGTATGGCCGAAATTAACTGAAATGCAGGGTGAGTTTTGTGCTTATTGTGAGTGCCGGTTAAATAGACGTCATATTGAGCACTTCAGGCCAAGGGGAAAATTTCCTGCTCTGACGTTTATCTGGAGTAACCTGTTTGGTTCTTGTGGCGATTCCAAAAAAAGTGGCGGGTGGTCACGTTGCGGTATATATAAGGACAATGGCGCTGGCGCCTACAATGCTGATGATCTAATAAAACCTGATGAAGAAAACCCTGACGACTACCTGCTATTTCTCACTACCGGAGAGGTTGTACCAGCTATCGGACTCACGGGGAGGGCGCTTAAAAAAGCGCAAGAAACTATCCGTGTTTTTCACCTGAACGGTGACATAAAGTTGCTTGGTAGTCGCAGAACTGCAGTGCAAGCAATCATGCCTAATGTCGAATATTTGTATTCTCTGCTCGAAGAGTTTGAAGTAGATGACTGGAATGAAATGCTCAGAGATGAGCTCGAAAAGATAGAGTCTGATGAATTCAAAACGGCGCTAAAACATGCATGGACTTCCAACCAAGAGTTCGCATAGCCATAAAGTTTCGACAACTAAAAAAAAGAGAGTACTGAACTTTATTAAAGAGTTGCATCCGGTACTGGCTAACATTAAATTTATATACGACTAGCATATAGGGGTCCGCGCTGTTAATTTCATTTTGATGAGACATATCAGTACTTGAAGGGAGAGGGCGGAGTTCGGCTTTGCCCTTGACCTGCCCCCAGGATTAAATACAAAACTCAGTTAGTAATGTCGGATCCTTCACTCTCAGAATTACCTTTTCTCCAGCTCGCTGCAAATTCGGGGCAGTGACCGGGTAGCTGCGATAACTGCCAACTTTCAGACAGCGGTAATGACTCCAACTTACTGATAGTGTTTTATGTTCAGATAATGCCCGATGACCTTGTCATGCAGCTCCACCGATTTTGAGAACGACAGTGACTTCCGTCCCAGCCTTGCCAGATGTAGTCTCAGATTCAGGTTATGTCGCTCAATGCGCTGCGTATATCGCTTGCTGATAACGTGCAGCTTTCCCTTCAGGCGGGATTCATACAGCGGCCAGCCATCCGTCATCC
>OGCP01000503.1_pt1 | contig 16800 bp, 17 predicted proteins | sample 1570191 | NCBI WGS metagenome assembly OGCP01 (sample SAMEA2582180, study PRJEB24529) | metagenome | biome: Human gut stool | place: China | collected 2011
CCCCATTTCCGGCAGCTGCTTTATGGTGCAATTGCCATGTGCACTTTAATATTTATGTGATATCTACGCTCTCCTGTCAGGTTATATTTTTCCTGTTATTCCACATTTTTCAGTGCCTGATCCATCGGAATACGCTTGATCCTTCTGAAATCCAATACCATGACAAGCAGATATCCGATCAGGATAAACAGGAACATTTTCACATAGCCCATCGTGCTTATGCGGAAAGCATACCATCCACTGTAGGAGAAGAGCATGATCCTCCAGACAGCCTTCATGATGACGACACCTAAAATCACGCTGACAACATCGATCACCACAAGAACAATGGTTGTAGACAACAGATATAAGCTTGCAATCTCCCGGTTCTCATAGCCCAGGATTTTTGTCATGGAAATTGCATTTTCGTTCTTCTCGATGATCAGCTTCGTAAGCAGGTAAATCAATACTGCGGATAACAGGATGCACAGATACTGGAAGTAGGTCATATAAGAGCCCATGGAATGATCGAGCTGATCACACATTTTCGTAATGTCATGTTCTGTGATGACGGTTGCAATCTCATCCTCATCAATATCTGTGATTTCTGAATTCGAGAGATAGCCTGTGAATGCATCACTGTCCATGTCAAAGATTTCACAATACTGCTCATTGGACAGAAATACTGCCAGCGCCTGACTGTGATCATAGATTCCTGCAACCTCAAACTCATACTGTTTGTTCTCATATTTTTCGTCAAGAACCACTGTGTCACCCACGCTCAGGCTGTATTTATCTGCATAGGAAGCAGAAATATATGCCTCGTTTCCTTTCAGGGCAGACAGGTCACTGATTTTCACATACCGGCTGTCATCCTCGATTCCGTAGACAGAAATCTCCTCATCTAACGTATCGCTCTTGTGCTGCAGAGATGTCATATTGAATTTCTCTGCATCCTTATTATCCGTTGTGATAATGTCTCCATCCTCATTCTCATAAGACTTTAACACATACTGATAATTCGTGAACATCATATCTGAAACATTGGATTTGTAATAGTCGAGCGTCTCCGGCATACCGACCGCCATTGCGAGCATAATGCCGATAAACCAGATCCCCACAAATAAAATCAGGTAATTCGTCACGTTCTGGAACATGATACGCAGGCGGAAACGGCTTAAAAAGCTCCATTTTGGCAGGCGCATCGCTTTTTTACGTTTTGTTTTTTTCAGATCATGGCGTAAAAACTGTAATGGTGTATGCCGCATCATTTTTATAATGACGATGAGATTGACCACAAGCATTAAAACAACCGGAATGATCGTTGTCTTGAAAAAGGCATCCGGGTTCCAGACTGTCTGATAAGTTGGAAGACTATAGCTGTTATAGTACATGCCGACAACTACATTTTTAAATACGGTATAGCCGAGGATATTTCCAACGCACGCTGCGAGAAGTGTCACGATCACCGGCATGGAAATATAATGTCTGACCAGTTCACCTCTCGTATAACCGGAAGCTCTCAGTGTTCCGATCGTAGAAGCCTCCTTCACGATCGTGTTGCTGATGGTCACTGCAAAAATAAATGCAATGATCACAATCAAAATATCCAGTAAAACACCACCCATAGCTTTGTCTGAACCCATATCATCCGTTGCAAAATTAATAGCCGGATTTGCATAGCGCGGCATATAGTCCTCTAACTCTTTGTCAGCACACACAACCTGTGTGAGCAGTGCTTTCATGAAATCATCGGATTTTGCTTTCTGCTCCACTTCATCTGCAGGAGTATCCACATAATTCCATGTGTAAGAATAATGAACAGTTTTATGTAAACTATTAAATCCTTCCTGTGTGACCACAGCCACATCGAATTTGATCGCATCAAACATCATATCCGTTGACTTCTCATGCAGTGTCGCATAATTGACATAGGCGATCAGTCCGACAACTTTGAACCTCTGCCCGCTGACAGAAATCTCATCTCCCACTTTGACGCCGACATTGTCTGCATGCATACGGTCAATTGCGATCTCATCCGCTTTTTCCGGAAATGCTCCGTCAAGCAGACAGGCAAGATCCACGTTATCATTTTTTGCATAGACACGGATGTTTCCTTCTGCCTCGCCGTCGTTGTTGTAATCTTCCTCCTCATTTCGGAAGAAGTTCTCATATATTTTTACCGGAACTTCTGTAAAATCAGGATCGTTTAACTCATATTTTTCTTCTGCGTCAGCATATTTATCATCGATTTCCTCTACGATTTCATCCCACGCCTTGTCGTAGGCTTCCGGGTAAGCCTTCTCATCAAGCTTTTCGTCCAGCTCTTTTTTCGCTTTGTCAAGATAATACTTTTTGACGTCCGCCTTTGTTCCTGTCTCGATAGCAGCGAGCAGCGTCTCATCTGCCTTTTTGTCCAGCTCAAAATGTCCATCCTCTAACTTGTATTTTGTCACACCCTCATTTGCTGCAATAAGCATACTCTCATTTGCAACATACATACCGGAAACAAAACCAATTGTAAGAATGAGGAATAATGCCACCACAAGATATTTTTTCCAGTCACCGAGCAATTCACGCGGAATGCGCTTGATGAGCGGATTTTTAATTTTTTTCTTTTTCATAACCGCCACACTCCTTACCACTCAAGATCTGCTGCTGAAATCTTGTGCTCATTCCTCTCGTTGTGGCGGACGGCTCCGTCACGAAGCTTGATGACATGGTCTGCCATGTTTTTGATCGCCTCGTTGTGCGTTACCATGATGATCGTGTTTCCATATTTTTTGTTTACATCTTCGATCAGTTTTAAAATCTCTTTGGAGGTGTTATAGTCCAACGCTCCGGTCGGCTCATCGCAGAGCAGGATATCCGGGTTCTTCACAATCGCACGACCGATGGAAACACGCTGCTGCTGACCGCCGGACAACTGGTTCGGCAGCTTGTATCGGTGCTCGTAAAGTCCAAGTGTATGTAACAGGTCGTCGATATCCAACGCATTGTCAGAAAGGTACGCTCCGACCTCAATGTTTTCCTTCACGTTCAGATTAGCAATCAGATTGTACATCTGAAATACATAGCCGAGATGTTTTCTGCGGTATTGGGTTAGTTTCTTCTCACCCATATCTTCGAGCTTATCGCCGTTGATCGAGATGTAACCGGAATCGGCACTGTCGATTCCTCCGATAATATTTAATAAAGTTGATTTTCCCGAACCGGACGGTCCAAGCAGAACACAGAACTCTCCTTTTGCCACGGAAAAGTTCATTCCGCGCAATACTTCCTGACGTGTTTCTCCACTTCCAAAACCTTTTTTCAGGTCAACGATTTCCAAAAATTTTTTCTCTTCCTCTGACATATGCTCCCCTTTTCAAAAAACGTATTTGGCAACTGCCATTTTTGGTGTTTTAGTTAGTCACTACTAATCTCAAGAGGATTATAGCACATGATATTGGGGATACAAGGAAGAGATATTGTTGTTGAGAAATTTTGTCAGTTAAATTAACTATTTGATTACATATTGACCTTTGATACTATTCGATATAATATATGTATATACAGTTAATACTATATAACAAAGACTGTCGCATGAAGTGCGTGTAGATATCGATTATGAAACTAAGCTTCATGATCAACAATATCTTTTTTAAAGGAGTGAACATTTATGAGCGATCAGGTTGCCATCAAAACATGGGGAAATAGTCAGGGAATACGTATTCCAAAGAATATTCTTGAAAAACTTGGACTCCATGTCTCAGATACTTTACAAATTGAAGTAATTGATGATTCGATTGTTTTGAAAAAAGCATTTAAACACAAAACATTTGAGGAACGCGTTGCTGAATACAATGGGGAAATTTCAATTTGTGATTATGATTGGGGAGAACCTGTCGGAAAGGAAATTTTATGATGAATTTTTCGCAGGGAGATATTATCAAAATTTCTAATTTAAAAGATGCAATGCTTGTTGTAAGTAAAAATGAATTTATTAAAAAAACAGGTGTTTTTCACGTCTGCCCACTTTTAGAGAATTATGCAGAAGGTCCTCTTCACATAAAAGTACGCGGTGTCAAAGACACCTCAGGAACTGCTATATGTGAGCAATTGAAGCTAATTGACCCTTCCGCCAGAAGCTGCAAACGTATCGACTGCGTCCCTTATCATATGATTATGAATGTTTCAGACGCAATACAGGGTATTTTTGAATATGACTAATATAAGAAACAAGGAGACTTCCATGACCGAAACCCTATCAAAAGCCTGGGCATTATTTGACGCAGGCAATTACACCGATGCCGAAACGCTTTATAAAGAATGTTATGCAAAGATTCCTTCCACAGACCATGACAATTACTGGCAGGTTCTCATGGGATTGATTTATGTAGAAAGCTTTCTAGAACATTTTGCAGAGGCTCGTACCTACGCTTCGCAGTTGATTTCGTGTGCAATTGATCACGAAGAAAAACACATTGCAATCCATCAGGCAGGCATGATCGAACGGATGGCTGGTGCGTATGACAAGGCTATGAACTTATTTTTACAGGAAGAAGCACTCATTGAAAAAAATTTCCCGGATGATGCACTTGCCCGCTCCGCAAATCTCTATGAGCAGAGCTATGTTTCCATGAAGCTTCATGATCTTCCTCTCGCAGAAAAAAACATGCTTTCAGCCTTAGATTTTGCTGAAAAGTCGAACGATCTTATCTCCATCGGCTGTGCTTACCGCGGTCTTGGGGAAATCCTGAAAGCGTCAGAAAAAGCAGAGGATGCGGCTGTCTATTTTGAAAAAGCTATCACCGCTTTCCAGAAAGCCGGAGATACCTACGGTGTGGAAGAAGTAAAAGAACTCATGTCAAAATAACATCTTACATAAACATACTTATGTTCACCACATCCGTTTTTAAATGAAACATGTTTTTCAAAAAATATGCATGTTTAGTTTGACTCTCTGTTGCGGTTCACTTGTACCTTGTTCCAGTAACGGCTCACTCTCTTCGCTTCCTGCGATGTTTAGATGGGTATTTCCCCACTGCTGCATTGCTTCAATGATCGGCGACAGAGTCCTGCCAAAATCCGTCAGACTGTACTCTGTCTTTGGCGGCAAAGACGATACCCGTCCTGTCTCCGGCTCTTTTTATGTAACTACTTCGTTTTCCCCTCTCCCTCGAAATACTCCTTCACCAGCTTCACAACCACACCTGATAATAAGAATACTGCGATCAGGTTCGGGATTGCCATAAGTCCGTTGAATGTCTCTGCGATGTTCCACATCAGTCCGAGGTTCATGGTCGCACCAACGATCGCCACCAGCGCATATAAAATCATGAACGGCTTATTTGCCCGCGTTCCAAATAAAAATTCAATACATCTTGTTCCGTAAAGTCCCCAGCCAATGATCGTGGAGAATGCAAAACAGCACATTGCAACCGCAGTAAAAATAGATACCCAGCCACCATATACGGAGGTGAATCCGCTGATGGTAAGCTCTGCACCTGCTGCCTCGCCATATCCAACCGGAACGCCGCTGCATAAAATGACCAGTGCGGTCAGTGTACAGATCACGATCGTGTCCACAAACACTGAAAAATCCCTGTTTTACCGGTTTTCTCGTATCGGCACAGGCATGTGCGATCGAACCGGTTCCAAGTCCTGCCTCATTGGAAAAAATACCTCTGGAAACACCCTTTTTCATACTCATGAAAAAGCTTCCCACTGCTCCGCCTGTCACGGCTGCCGGGTTAAATGCACCCTCAAAAATAGAACCGAATACCGCTGGAATGGATCTGAAATTGATCAGTACAACACCGATCGCCAATAAAATATAAATGATCGCCATAAATGGCACCAGTTTCTCTGTCACCTGTCCAATTCTTTTAATTCCACCAATCAAAATTAATGCGATCAGTGCGGCTAAAACTATTCCGATGACCAGGTTTAAGGTCGGTGCGGATTCCTCGGAGAGCAGGTTAAAATTATAAAGTGCTGAGTCGATCGCCGTAGTGATCGTGTTGACCTGCGTTGCATTTCCGGTTCCGAATACGGTCAGAACTCCGAAAGCAGAAAACAGGTACGCAAGCCAAAGCCAGTGTTTTTTCAAACCGTTTTTGATGTAATACATCGGTCCGCCGACCAACTCTCCGTTGGCATTTGTCTCGCGGAAATGTACGGCAAGTGTCACCTCGAAAAACTTGGTGCACATGCCAAGGATTGCGGATATCCACATCCAGAAAACTGCACCCCTGCCACATTTCCAGTTCCAACTGTCGCCGCGAGTGCGGTACAGACCGCCTGAAACGGAGTCAGTGCTCCATCCGATGCCTCTCTCTTTTTCAGCATACGTCCGATGGTCACTTTCATTGCATACGGAAATTTGCGGATCTGCAAAAACCGGGTTCGGACACTCAAAAACAGGCCGACACCGATAATGCAGATCATTGCGGGCACACCCCAGATAAAGTTATTTACTACATTGTTGATTTGTTCTATCGTCTGTAACATTTTCTTTGCATTCCTCTCCATCTCATAGCACATACACATTACTCTGTCATAGTGTAAGTGCAATGCACAAATTATAACATATTGTTTCCGAGTATGCAAAAAAATTGAGTAAAAACCGCTTATTTTATGGTCTTTACTCAATTTCTACAACGACTTATACATTTTTCATAATTTTCACCAGACGGCTCGTACCAAGCCGGTCTGCGCCAAGTTCAATAAATTTTTCTGCATCCGCAAAAGAAGAAATTCCTCCGGCTGCCTTTACTTTCACGTTTGTGCCAACGTATTGTCTCATCAGTTCCACATCCGAAAAAGTAGCTCCTGCGATGGAAAATCCGGTGGAGGTCTTAATGAACTCTGCGCCTGCATTCGTCACGATCTCACACATCTTGATCTTCTCATCATCTGTCAGAAGGCATGTCTCAATGATCACTTTTAAGGTTTTTCCACTGCATACCTCATGAACTTTTCGGATTTCCTGTTCGATTTCATCATACCGTTTGTCTTTTAAAAATCCGATATTGATGACCATATCGATCTCGTCGGCTCCGTTTGCGACCGCATCCCTGGTCTCGAAAATTTTCGTCGCCGTTGTGTGGTATCCGTTTGGGAATCCGATCACTGTACAAATCGGCAGTTTTCCATCGACATACTCTGCCGCCTGTTTCACATAACAAGCCGGGATACAGGCAGAAGCGCATCCATATTTTATTCCATCGTCTAAAATCTGCCGGATTTCCTCCCATGTTGCAGTCTGTGAAAGCAGTGTGTGATCTACTCTGCTTAAAATATCTTTTTTATCCATGTTTTTCCTTTCTACTGCCGGCTGTTCAGGCATCGTATTGCTTACTCATCATGCAAAGATGTATTTCTTGATTTTCTGCTATGTTTTGCTTTCTCAATCTGCTGTCACTTCTGCATTTCGCATTCTTATGTCACTTCAACTCTGCAAGCAATGACGTACCAATCGTGCCTTCCGGCATCTGCACACCAAAATTATCTGCGATCGTTGCCCCGATCACTGCAAATGTATCCTGATCTTCAAGCTTTCCTGACTCCTTCATGGAAGGCGAATATGCAACAAACATCACCTGTTCCCTGGTGTGGTCAGTACCCTTATAGGTTGGATCATTTCCGTGATCTGCCGTGATGATAAGAAGATCATCTTCCCGAAGTACCTTAAGAAGTTCGCCGAGTTTCACGTCAAAGCGTTCCAGTTCCTCTGCGTATCCTTTTACGTTTCTTCTGTGTCCCCAAAGTGCATCAAAATCTACCAGATTCACAAAACAAAGTCCGGTAAAATCGCGCTCTGCGATCTCGATCGTCTGCTCCATTCCATGTACCGAGCTTTTGGACTTATTGGATTCCGTGATTCCTTCCCCGTCAAAAATATCCCGGATTTTTCCGACAGAGATCACATCATATCCGGCGTCTTTTAACGCATTTAATGCGGTTCTTCCATATGGCTTTAAGGCATAATCATGACGGTTGCTGGTGCGGACAAACTCACCTTTTTTCTTTCCAACATAAGGTCTTGCAATGACACGCCCAACTTTCCATTCATCTTTCATGGTAATCTCTCTGGCGATCTCACAGCAGCGGTAAAGCTCCTTTAGCCCAAACGTTTCCTCGTTTCCGCAGATCTGAAGAACCGAATCCGCAGATGTATACACGATCATGTGTCCGGTTGCGATCTCTTCCTCGCCCAGTTCCTCTAAGATTTCGGTTCCACTCGCACTCTTGTTTCCAATCACTTTGTGACCGGTACGTTTTTCCAGTTCATCGATCAGTTCCTTTGGAAAACCGTGCTCGGTAAACGTCAAAAATGGCTTGGTAATATGAAGTCCCATCATTTCCCAGTGTCCGGTCATGGGATCTTTTCCGTTGCTCGCCTCAGAAAGTCTTGTAAAATATCCCATTGGTTTTTCCACCGGTGCGATATTCTTCAGCTCTTTTAAATTGGCAATTCCAAGTTTCTGCATATTCGGAATTGAAAGATTGCCCACCGTCTCCGCAATATGTCCTAACGTGTCGGTTCCCGCATCGCCGAAACGTTCTGCATCTTTTGCTCCACCGATTCCACAGGAATCAACTACAATCGTAAAAATTCTACGGTACTTTTTTGCTTCCATGATTCTCACACCCCATTTTCTGTTCTCCATTGAAATCTGCTTTTCAGGTAAAACTTTTCCCGCTCACGCATTATTTTTCACGGTCTGCCCTGATCAGTCTGCGGATCGCCTCCACGCCGACCATCACTGCTGCCTCCGTGTCATGAACGATCGGATTATCCATGCCGAGGGCATTGCGCTCCTGATTTCCCATAACAAGAAAATCAGAACCACAGCGGACTTTCAGATGCGCAGCCACAATAAACAATGCCGCTGATTCCATCTCAGACGCCTTGCAGCCCAGACGTTTCCATGCCTCCCACTTATTCAAAAGTTCATAGCTTACGGGCATGCGCTCCGGCTCATGCTGTCCGTAAAATGCATCTTTGCACTGGACTACTCCGGTATGATAAGTAAACCCCAGTTCCTTTGCTGCCGCAACAAGTGCATTTGCCACCTCAAGATCTGCCACTGCCGGATACTCGATCGGTGCATATTCCCTGCTGGTTCCTTCCATGCGGACTGCTCCGGTAGCGATCACAATATCACCGCCCTTGACATCCAGATCGATTCCGCCACATGTTCCAACACGCACAAATGTATCTGCACCGCACTGCACCAGTTCCTCCATCGCAATTGATGCGGACGGTCCGCCAATCCCGGTGGATGTCACGCTGACCTTCTCACCTTCCAGATAACCTGTGTAGGTGACAAACTCCCTGTTGTCCGCCACAAGTTTTGCATCCTCAAAATGTTTTGCGATCTTCTCACACCGCTTTGGATCTCCCGGCAGGATCACATAACGCCCCACATCCCCCGGTCTGATCTGTAAATGATACTGTAACCCAGCTTCTCCTGAATAGTTCTGCATACCCCCACACCTTTCTTTTTATCTGTCGTTTTCCATTCTCCAGCTGATACATCTCTGAAGATATTCCACATATTCCGGATTTTTGCACATGCCCTTTCCCGGAGTATCCGAAATCTTGGCAACATCCATTCCATTACACTTGGTTGTCTTCATGACAATATTCAATGCCGGAACATCCGTGTCATTTGAAATATAAGTTCCGATTCCAAATGCGATTTTTACTCTTCCCGCAAAATAAGATGCGATCTTATCTGCACGCTCAAAATCGAGACTGTCGCTAAATAACAGTGTTTTCGTTTTTGGATCGATTCCAAGGCTCTCGTAGTGGCGGATCATTTTCTCTCCCCACTCAAACGGATCGCCGCTGTCATGACGCACACCGGAAAACAGTGTTGCGTAAGTTAACTGGAAATCTCTTAAGAAGCAGTCTGTTGTAATCGCATCGGTCAATGCCGTTCCATTTAAAATACCGTATTCTTTTACCCACCAATCCAGTGCATACCAGTTTGAATATGCCGGATTGTGCTTATGATTTCCCTGTCCGACACACATGATCCATTCATGCGCCATCGTTCCTACCGGAGTGATGCCATATTTTTTTGCAAGGAAAACATTGGATGTTCCTACGAACGTAGAACCAGGATATTTATTCTCGTTTAATTTTTTCACTGCCAGTTCCTGTGCCCCGGCAGAGAGTCTTCTTCTGAGTCCAAATTCGCTGAACAGTCCAAGGTTATAGGTACCGTTTTTCAATAAAGTAATTTTTTCATCCAGCTTTTTCTCAAAACTTGCAAGCAGATCGTCATAATGATATGCCATGCGGAAATAAACTTCATTTACAATGGCAAGTGTCGGAATCTCATACAGGGAAGTGTTCAGCCATGTTCCGAATGTTTCGATCGTCAGTCCACATTCTGCGTCCTCCGTAATCTCATAATCTTCATATCGAGGCTGCCACAGTCTTAAGAAATCCACATAGCTTCCCTTCATCCATTTGATCTTATGCAGATATTCCAGCTCCTCTTCTGTGAAACGCAATCCACAGTATGCCTTGATCTGCTCCTTGATCTCCTCCACCATCTCATGGGTAAAGTGAACGTCGGTGTTTCTGCATTTAAAAGACCAGGTTGTCTTATAATCTGAAAACTGATGGTAAATACACTGTCCCATCGAAAACTTGTACATGTCTGTCTCTAATAAACTTGTGATAATTGGTTCTAATAACATCTTTTTCTCCTCTATTTTCCGTAACGATCACTTCTATGCATCAACCAGACCTGCCTGTTACTTTTCTTTTCACGGACTGCTTTGCGCACGTCTTTTTACTATATTATAACTCTGTGGCGGTTTTGACAACAATTTTGTGGAAGAACGGGGCTTGTGGTATGAAATACGCTTTTTGCTATAAAGAAAAGAGACTCCCTTTTTTGAAGTCTCTTCCTGCGTAATGCTTTATTATTTTTGTAACTGCTGGGTGATAAGTGTTCTTTCCTTCCCCTTAATTCCAAGTGCGTCAAGTGCCTGGTCTAACGTCCATTTCATGTTGTTCATGAGATTTTGAACTGATGTTATATTTGCCATTAATGCTCTTTCATCACCATATCTCTCTACAATCTCACTCATTTCTTCACGCCCTCCTTCTTTCTCTTTAAAATGTTTCACACTTTCTGCCAGCTCCGTGTAGTGCATGCACTCCGGATTTTTCTCCCGAAAATCCTGCATTAACTGACCAATCTCATCATTCCCTTTATAATTTCCATTCACGTAAATGATATGGGAACCGTCACGAAACTGTTCATTCGTTTCGCCTACGTATCGTTCTACGTGATACAAAGGTAAACCCTTTCGGAACTTGTCATGCTTATAAATAAATATCACATAGGAATCCTTCAGTTCCCTAAACGCCTGTCCCTCCTTGAGCATTCTCGAATCAACCATACTGCTGTGATAACGTGCGCGTCTGACATGTGCTCCTTCTGAATTACCCTGAACTTCAATGTCGATCTCCTCACCATTTTCATCCATTGCATCCACATCCAACGTAATATTACGCCCGCCAACCTGATGGTTTTTCATTTCATTCTGCCCTGTCACGCTGATAACCTTAACCTTTTTGCCAAGAATGATACGGAGCAACAATTCCGTTGCTTTGATGTTTTTATCAAACACCCGGCTCATCAGATCGTCATCAAATAATGTGAGTTCATTCACAAGCTCATTAACATTCCTCGGATTTTGTCTGAGATTGCTGTTATTCAGTTTTTCTGTCATTTGACCTCATTTCTTCTCTCCCTGTCTAAATAGTAGCACAGTATTCCAGCAGAAACAAATAAAATTCCTATAAAATAATACATTTTTAGAAAGTGATCCTGATGAAATCCTCTTACTGCAGTGCCCTGATTTTCTCCTCCAATGCATCTACCTCAGCACCGTATTTTAAGCCCCAGTCCTCACGTAAAAGTTCCAGTTCTTTCTTATAATATTCTACTGCTCTCTCGTGATCTCCCATTCTGACACAGCACTGTGCCATCGCTTCAAATGAATCTGTATATCGTGGTTTTGGCATGCAGTCGAATGTCTTTTGCCACATCTGGATTGCCTCTTTAAAGTATTCATTGTATGAAAATACATTTGCAATGGAAAATAAAATTCTCCAGCTATTTTCATTTGCTTTCGCCAGTGCCTCATACTCTGCCTTCACAGCTTCGAATCCCACCTGTTTTTCTTTGATAAAAACCTCATAAAAAGCATTCAGTTCATCTGGATTTTTCTGATAGGATTCTTTTAAAACAGTTTTTGCCTCCTCAATCCGTCCATCGTCAATCAGGTTATCCAGCAGATAAAAATATACCCTTGTATTTTCCGGTGCAGTCTTTAATAATTTGTACCAATATCTGATCAACTCCTGATGATTGGCTGTATCCCAGTCAAACCGTTTTCCATGATTTCCGTTATTGATGTTGTTGATATCGCCCTTCTGGTTTGGGTGTAAATCAATTGCCCGCTTTGCGTAATACACTGACTTTTGGTACATACATTCTGCCCGGTGTCCGTAAAAGTCTCCAAGCAGAGAAATTGCATGATAATTCGTCGGGTCTGCCTCCACCTCGCGGATCAGGAATGCTTCTTCATTCTCAAATTCCATATTTGTCATGACTCTTCCATATTGCAATTTCTTTTCAATACTCTCGTAACGTTTTTCGGTAGAGTATTCAAACAGATCATCAATCTGAATCCCAAATAAGGACGCAATATCCGGCAGCATTGTCATTTCCGGCAGCGAGCCGTCATTCTCCCATTTGCTTACCGCCTGACTGGTAACTCCTAATTTATCTGCAATATCTTTCTGGGACATGCCTTTGGAACGACGTAATTCTTTTATTTTATTGCCAATTGTTTTCATAAAATCTCAGCCTCTTTTCATTTTTTGTTTTTCCAAGATCTTGTGATTTTATTATAGCAATCCTATATACAACGAACAATTTCAAATTAGTTGCGTTTGTGAAACCGTTGGTTGTTTTATATTGTTTTTCCATTAAATTTTCACTATTTTTACACTATTTTTCATTATTTTCAAGTGTTATTGCCGTAGTCCTATAGCCCAATCTCTAATCTTTTACGATATTCTCTTGGCGTTATCTTGTACCTCTCTTTAAAAACCCGGTTAAATGTCCTTTGACTTTCAAAACCACATTCAAGACATATGTTTGTTATCGTATCCTGCGTATTTTCTAATGCACCAACTGCATAATTTAATCGCACGCCATTCAAATATTTGCTGAAGTTACAATGAAAAGTTTTAGCAAACATTCTCGACAACACGTATTTACTTATCCCCAGATCGAATGCCATCTTTTCAAGACTGATTTCATCTCTAAAATTTTTTGCTATATACTCCACAGAATTGTAAATCAAATCATTACTTCCTAATGATTTTTTATCGATCATCGGTATTTCAGTGAATACATATGCAAGAATTATTTGTGCATATGCCTGTGCCAATATCGGAGTGCACTCTGGATTTTGCATCAAAAATTTTATTGCATGAACCACATCCGGATGTACATTTTCTTTTTTTAACACCGGATTTTGGGGACTGTATATTTGTAATTCTTTCAAAAATCCTGAAAGAACTGCCGGATCTATATAAAGGAAAATAGCTTTATTTTCTTTTTCGTCAAAAACCTGATAATGGTGTATTACATTCGGAAACACTATCGCAAAATCACCTTCGTCCATGTTATACAGCTCCATTCCGACTCCAAGTGCAATATTTCCATTTGTGACATACACAACCTCTATTGCTTCATGTAAATGGGGTGGCATATGTACTGTTTTTTTCCACTCTGCTGATATTCCCTTATCTTTGTTTTCGTATACTAACAGCATTTAGAGCCACCCTCTTTTTCTTAGACCTGCTTTCCGATACCGTTCTACACTTCAATTGCGACTAACAGATGGTGAATGAATATCTGATATCCTCTTCTGCACTGACATGATATTCGTCTGCCACATCAGTTCCCCAGCTGTCGATACCTCCGACTCCTCTGACTGCTCCGTATACACATAAAACCGTTCTTCTTGCTGGTGGTAATTCCTCATGATGCAGAGCATTTTCAATTTCAGATGCTGTATAAGGAAGGCATGAAAAAGCAAATTCCCGATCCATCTTCTCAATGCGGAGTGTCTGTGGCGAATGATCTGTTCTACTATTGTCAAGACTTGTATGTCTGCTAATTTCGAGCCACTCTGTATCCATTCTCATTCCACATTCCTGTGGAACAAGGTAAGGTGTTAAGCTCAGATCTGTGACTTCGTAAATACCCTTTTCGGCACCTGCTTTTCTATCCGGATATGTCTCACCGGACAAACCCTTATAGATATATTTATCTGCAAGTGTCGGCATGATAAAACGCATTCCAAACACCGGAAGCTCAGGCAGTCCTTTTGCTCCATTATAATGTACATCCACACGGATTTTTCCGGATGCATCAACCATATATGTCACAAGTACCGTTGTTGACGGATTGGATATCGTCTCATAAGTATATTTTACTATGATCTCATCAGCAAAAATATCCCCACCAAAGCTGTTATTGTCCGGGGCATAAGGTTTCTGCTCTTCTCCGTCCATAATGACTTGTGTTCCCCTGCAGTCAATGAACATATCTGCTGAAAGCCAGCTTCCGCTTTTAATATGGAACTTGCTTCCTCTGTCGTTGTCTGTCAGTGCTCTCCAGAAAGCAGGCTTTGGACAGCGGTACAGCCACTCATATCCGTTTTTCACGATAGATTCGAGTCCGCCTTGTGCATAAGAAAAAATATAATCAAATCCTTCACCATGTACACCAAGTGTATAGTCACCATAGACAACTCTTAATTTATCTGTATAAGCCATAGTAATACCTCACTTCCTGCATTGCCGGTTTCTCTTTCCTGTCAGCAAATACGATTCCATTTGCCGAGAATTCATAGTCTGCCGGTTTATCATCAAAGTCACCACCATAACGTAAAACTTCTTTTCCGGTCACCTGATCTTTTACAAGAATTGCCTGATCGATAAAATCCCATATAAATCCACCATGATACATGTCATATTTATCAATCAGCTTCATATAAGCTCCCAGACCTCCCATGGAATTTCCCATATCATGCATGAATTCGCATAAAATATACGGTTTCTTTGGACTGTTATTTAAGTATTCCTCTACATCCTCCGGCTTTGCATACATTCTGGTCTCCAAATCAGAAATCGTATCCTCATATGCCCTGTTGTAATAAGCACTTTCATAATGAACTAATCTTCCATCTTTCTTTTCGGCATAATAAATGTTCATTGCTTCAATGTCATCACCTGCATAGGATTCATTTCCCAATGACCAGAATAGAATGGATGTATGGTTTTTAAATGTTTCAAAATTATTTCTTGCACGATCAAGTACCGCCTCTTTCCACTGTGGAAGAGATCCCGGCACATTGCAGGATGGTTCGATCGCTCCTAATTTCTGGAAGGAACCATGACTTTCCAGATTTGTTTCTGCCATCACATAAATTCCTGCATTGTCGCACATATAATACCATGGTATCTGATCCGGATAGTGACAGGTACGCACAGAATTAATATTATTCCTGAGCATACATGCGATATCTGCTCTCATATCTTCCAAGCCAATGCATCTTCCTGTTTTTGGATTCCACTCATGACGGTTTACTCCTGTGATAATCAGGCGTTTTCCATTTAAATAAATGATCTTATCAATTATCTCAATTCTTCTGAAGCCAATATCATAAGGAATTACTTCTGCTAAACTTCCATCTTCTGCCTTAAGCTCTACATACGCATGATATAAATAAGGATCATGATTATCCCACAGTTCCACAGTTTCTAAATCAGCACAGATCGTACCTTCTAAATACTCATTTTCTTTCTTTAACTGTACGGATTTTTCTGCCAACAAATTTTCTTCCCTGTCTTTTAAAATAAAGCTGGCAGTTATATTCTGAGCATCCGGTGCAGATACTTTCATGCTGACAGTTACGCTTCCACTCACATTATCCTGATTCAGCACAGGTTTGAACCATACATCATCCATATGTACATCCGGTATTGCTTTCAGAGTAACATTTCTAAAGATTCCAAAAAAGCGGAAAAAGTCCTGATCCTCTAAAAATGCTGCTGTGCTCATCTTATGAACCTGAACTGCCAGCACATTTCCCTTTTCTTTTATATAAGGTGTCAGGTCAAACTCAGAAGGCGTAAAACTATCTTCTGCATAGCCTACAAACTGACCATTCAGCCACAGATACATCGCTTCTTCTACACCTTCAAAACAAATATGGATTCTTTTTCCACACATACTCTTATCCAGGTCAAAGTATTTGATATAAGAACCTACCGGATTGTACTCTGCTTCTGAAAACATTCCTTTTTCTGCTCCGGTCACCTCCATGCTGTAAGCTCCTCTATGGTACTCTTTTCCTTCCCACGGATACATGGTGTTGATATAACGGATTTTATCATATCCAGCCAGTTCAATATGTCCTGGAACCATAATTTTATCAAATTCTGATGTATCAAATGTATCTTTATAAAAATCAACAGGTCTTTCCATCACATTTTTGCTGTAAGCAAACTCCCATTGACCATTTAATGACTGTAATAATGGATTCTTTTCTTTTTTTATGTCTGAATAATCCAGATAATAGCAATGATCACTATGTGGTTCCAATTGATTTACTTTAAACACTTCTGGATTGTCCAGCCATTTCATATCAGCATTCATATTTTTCCGTCACTATAGAATGTAGCCAAGACAACTGCTCTATAATCTTTGAAAGGCAACA